>JACCDS011275603.1_pt1 | contig 22279 bp, 19 predicted proteins | sample 7446441 | NCBI WGS metagenome assembly JACCDS01 (sample SAMN15323445, study PRJNA562643) | freshwater metagenome | isolation source: river surface water | place: USA:Blue River Watershed | collected 2017-08-17 | reverse complement strand
GCGCCATTTACTTAAAGAGAACGTTGAAGTCAGCGGTGGCTGTAGCTCAGTTGGTAGAGCCCCGGATTGTGATTCCGGTTGTCGTGGGTTCGAGCCCCATCAGCCACCCCAATTCAGCGTGTTAGTTAGTAAAGAAGAAAAGTGACGGTGATTAGCGCAGCTTGGTAGCGCACTTGGTTTGGGTCCAAGGGGTCGCAAGTTCGAATCTTGCATCACCGACCATCTTCTCAGAGCCCGCAATAGCGGGTTTTTTGTTTTTCTGCAGTTCAATAACATCTCATAGCTTTTTTCCTACAGTGCCTCCAGCTCTGCGCACGCAGTGCTCGCGTTGTCTTGCTTTTTATCACCTGACTAGTGCTGTGATGTGCCGGGTCTTTGGCTTCATGGATGCTTTACGGACAGAAAAAAGCCGGCGCAAAGGCCGGCTTAGTCGAGTTGGACAAGTTTAAGCGGCTTGTACCGCAGCTTTCGCGTCTGACTCTAACAGTGACTTGTCTGCCATCATGTCAATTGGGTCGAAGTCGTCGACATTGATGGTTTTTAACCGACCTACTTCAGCCACACGCAGCTTTTCAGCTTCTGCCTGACTAAGAACACCGAGGCTCAGGCCTAACTCTGCAACTTCATTCAGGCGATAGAATGGCAGCTTTTTGTTTGCCGCATGCATCACTTTATCAAACAGCGGTTCGGCGGCCAGAATATCCGTCAGTGCTTTTTCCAGCTGGCCCAGCAGGTTGTTCGGCTCATCGGTCAGATACAAATGGGTCCCCAATCGTGAGCGGGCTTCACATGGTGTTTGCATGATGCGGGCAACCTGATGTTCCACCTGATCGCTTGGACGACGTAATGAACGGCCAAACGGGAATACCACACGTTTAAACAGGATACCCACAGCACGGTTTGGGAAGTTATCGAACAACTCATCCAGTGCCAGCTGTGCGCGGTACAGATTGTCTTCACAACCCCATTGCACCAGTGGCAAATCCTGCACCTGACGGCCTTCATCGTTATAACGCTTCAGGATCGATGAAGTGATGTACAACATACTCAGAATGTCACCCAAACGCGCTGAGATACGCTCACGGCGTTTCAAATCACCACCGAGTGTTGCCATCGCAATATCAGACATCAAAGCTAAGGCAGAGCTGAAACGGTTCATTTGTTTGTAGTATTTCGCGGTTTCATCCTGAACTGGTGCATGACTGAAGGCACTGTTGGTCAGTGACAGCCAGAAAGTCCGGAAGAAATTGCTGATACTAAAGCCGATATGACCAAACAAGGCACGATCAAATGCGGTAACAGCAGCGCGCTCATCACTCAGCTGTGCGGCCTGCAGTTCAGCCAATACATAAGGATGGCAACGGATCGCGCCCTGACCATAAATGATCATGTTGCGGGTCAGAATGTTGGCACCTTCTACCGTAATGGCTACAGGCGCGCCCTGGTAACCACGGGCCAGATAATTGTTTGGCCCCATACAGATGCCTTTGCCGCCGTGCACATCCATCGCATCGATGATGGCCTGACGCATCCGCTCTGTCATGTGGTATTTAGTGATGGCAGAGATCACCGATGGCTTTTCACCAAGGTCGATAGAACCAACTGACATTGTTGTCGACGCATCTGACATATAGGCATAACCACCAATCCGCGCCATGACTTCTTCCACGCCTTCCATTTTACCAATCGGTAATTTGAACTGACGACGGATCCGGGCATAAGCGCCGGTTGCCAGAGCGACTGACTTGATACCACCGGTGCTGTTTGACGGCAGGGTGATAGCACGGCCCACAGACAAACATTCAACCAGCATACGCCAGCCCTGACCAGCCATCGCAGGACCACCAATGATGTAGTCCAGCGGTACAAAGACATCTTGTCCCTGCGTTGGACCATTCTGGAATGGTACGTTCAGTGGAAAGTGACGACGGCCGATCTTCACGCCTGCCGTGCTGACTGGGATCAGGGCGCAAGTGATGCCTAAATCTTCTTTGTCACCCAGCAGATTGTCTGGATCCTGCAGTTTGAACGCAAGGCCAAGCACAGTCGCGATAGGTGCCAGTGTGATGTAACGTTTATTCCAGGTCAGGCGCATACCAACAATTTCTTTGCCTTCCCATTCGCCTTTACAGACAACGCCGAAATCCGGAATAGCACCGGCATCAGAGCCAGCTTCTGGAGATGTTAATGCGAAACAAGGAACTTCCAGACCTTTGGCCAGACGCGGCAGATAATAGTCCTGCTGCTCTTTGGTGCCATAGTGTTGCAGCAGTTCGCCGGGGCCTAACGAGTTTGGTACGCCAACTGTGCTAGACAACACCATGCTCTTACTGGTCAGTTTCTGCAGTACACAAGATTGCGCGTACGCAGAGAACTCAAGGCCACCATATTGCTTTTTGATGATCATGGCGAAAAAGCCCTGATCTTTTAAGTAGGTATAGACTTCCGGCGACAAATCAGTACGTTCATGCGTCACATGCCAGTCATCGACCATCCGCAACACAGTTTCAACCGGACCATCAAGGAAGGCTTGCTCTTCCGCACTTAAGCGTGGTTTTGGAAAATTGTGTAGTTTGTGCCAATCCGGGTTGCCACGAAACAAGTCGCCTTCCCACCAAGTGGTCCCAGCGTCGATGGCTTCTTTTTCGGTGGTGGACATTTCTGGCATGATTTTACGGTACAGTTTCAGCAGAGGCTTGGTGATATGCTGCTGACGAATACTGGCGATGTTCAGCGGTAAAGCAACGGCGGCAAACAAGATCCAGCCAACCAGGCCGACAGTGCCAAAGAAGCTGCCGAGGACTAACAAACCACCGATTGCTGCGGTAAACAGCGTCAGACTGGCTCTGTGATAGGCGAGAATGCCAACCAACACCAGTAATAAAGCGATAAATACGAGTAATTCCATCTTGTTCTCCTGATAAGAGGTCTGACCACTAACAGCGATAGGGTATAAGTCTTGTCGCCAAGTTGCAAGTAGTTCCTGAGCAAGCAGATGCAGTTCCCGCCAAGTGTAGCTGAACAACTGTACAGTTTTGTGGATAACACTTTGGTAATACCGCAGAACTATCTCACGCTGGTCAGATGCAGAATGCGCTGATAGGCTGGCGGGACATCGATTTGGAAGATTTTTATGTGTGAATTGTTAGGGATGTCGGCCAATGTACCGACCGATATTTGTTTTAGTTTTAAAGGGCTGCGTGAGCGTGGTGGCAACACTGGCCCGCACAAAGACGGCTGGGGTATAGCTTTTTATCAGGGCAAAGGCGTGTCGACTTTTAAAGATGCGGCAGCGAGTCATCATTCCCGTGTGGCGGAACTTATTACTGATTATCCAATTAAAAGTAATGTGGTGGTTGCTCATGTACGCCAAGCCAATCGGGGGCGGGTGGCGCTGGAGAATACCCATCCTTTTACCCGCGAGCTTTGGGGGCGTTACTGGACGTACGCGCACAACGGTCAGCTCAGCGACTACAAACAGTTACCGTGCGGCCAGTTTCAGCCGGTCGGGACCACAGACAGCGAGCGGGCTTTCTGTTTTATCTTATCTGCTCTGGCAGATAAATATCCGCAGGGGCCAAAAAGCCGGCCACAGCTGTTTGCTTTTGTCAAAAAGCTCTGTGATGGGCTGCGTCAACAAGGCGTTTTTAACTTATTACTGTCTGATGGTGATTATCTGTTTTGTTATTGCAGTACTAAATTGCATCACATCACCCGGCGGGCACCCTTTGGTCTGGCCCGTTTGTCGGATGTTGATGTTGATATCGATTTTACGCGGGAAACCACAGAGCGGGATGTCGTCACTATAGTTGCAACCATGCCGCTGACCTGCAACGAAGCCTGGCAAGCCATGACTGCTGGGGAAGCTATTTTATGGAAAGCGGGGGAGATGGTGCGCCGGTTTTAACCGGCGATCTGGCTTTTCAGACTATTGGTTGAACTGGTAACTTTGCAGCTGAACGTCAAATTGTTCAACTTTATCTTCCGCTTGCCACAGTTTGACGAGCAGGTAATCCAGCTCAGGCGCAACCCAGGCCACGACCTGTTTATCCAGGTCTTTGCCAACCCGCTTTACCCGGATGGTTTTGATTTTACCTGCCGGTAGCGTCAACAGCTCTTCGCCGGTGACTTTGTACTGGTAGCTGCGCGAGTCGCCATGTCTGGTCAACACATCAAAGCTGAATTCGGTTTTTCCAGCAGCCAGCTCGAGTACCAGCTGACTGTGATAACTGAGCTGATCCAACCATTGTTCGTTCCATTCCACCGTTTTAGGCGCTTTTTCTTTGCCGGTCAGTAATTCGTGCTTGCTCCAATCCAGATTGAGCTCATAGTGACGACCCGGACCTGTGCCCCAACGTTTTAATTGGTAAAAAAATGGCTGCAGCCGGCCATCTTTCAGCGCAAAGCGCGAACGTTCGTGGCGTTCATCCTTGAAGATCAACCAAGTGATATTACTTTTATAACCCAGTTCAAAACCTTGTCCCCACGGCTTGAGGTAGCGCTCAGCATCGCCATGCACTTTGCCGGAGCGAAGCACCTGATATTTGGCAGTAAAAGGTTTCAGACCGGCGGTGACAGTGGTGGCGGCGGCAGGCTGTGCAGCAGGCGCGACTACCGGCGTTTGTTGAGCCATGGCTGGTGTCAGCAGGCTCAGGTAAAAAAATGACGCCAGAAGGCGCCATCGTTTATTCATTATCATCAGCATATCCATGCGGTGAAAGGATTTGGCCGTCTAACAATGCCTTATCGGCTTGTTGTTGTAAACGGTCCTGGCAAAACCAGCGGACTACCAAAGGATAGATCCGGTGTTCCTGTTCATGCACACGTGCAGCAACGGCTGACGCGTCATCTTCCGGGAAGACCGGGACCTTCGCCTGCAGCGCCACAGGGCCACCATCGAGTTCGGCAGTGACAAAATGTACGCTGCAGCCATGGACTGAATCCCCGGCATCGATAGCCCGTTGATGGGTGTTGAGGCCCTGGTATTTGGGTAATAATGACGGGTGAATGTTCAGTAACCGACCACTGTAATGTGCGACAAACTCCGGCGTCAGAATCCGCATAAAACCGGCCAGTACCACTAAATCCGGCTGATGCAGATCAATAGCTTCACACAGTGCCGCATCATAACTTTGCCGGTCTGCGAATTGTTTGTGATCCAGTACCAGTGCCGGCACGCCGGCTTCGGTTGCCCGGGTCAGGCCAAACACATCTGCTTTATTACTGATGACTGCGCTGACACGACCGGCGATGAAGCCGGCCTTGCAGGCGTCGAGAATAGCTTGCAGATTAGAACCACTGCCCGAAATGAGCACAACGATGGATTTCATCGTTATGCGTTCACACCAGGGATCACGACTTGCGCATCACCACTGACGGCTGATTGGATTTCACCAATGTGCCAGGCTTTTTCACCGGCTTGTTGCAGCAATTCCAGCGCTTTGTCCAGATTATCCGGGCTCACCACTACGATCATGCCAACACCGCAGTTAAAAGTGCGGTACATCTCGTAACGGGTCACGTTGCCTTGTTGTTGTAACCAGTCAAAAATGGCTGGCCACTGGTAGCTTTGTTCGTTCACTACCGCTTTGGTGTGCTCTGGCAGAACACGCGGGATGTTTTCCCAGAAACCACCGCCAGTAATGTGACACAGCGCATGCACCGGCAGTTGTTTGATCAGATTCAGCAGGTTTTTCACATAAATGCGAGTTGGCGCTAACAGGTGGTCGGCCAGAGATTTTTCACCTAGCAAGGTTTCTGGTGACTGACCGCTGACTTCGAGGATCTTGCGCACTAACGAGAAACCGTTGGAGTGAGGGCCAGAAGAAGCCAGTGCGATCAGCTGATCACCTGGTTTGACCAAGCTACCGTCAATGATCTCGGCTTTTTCCACTACACCGACACAGAAACCGGCGATGTCATAGTCGTCGCCATGATACATGCCAGGCATTTCAGCCGTTTCACCGCCAACCAATGCACAACCAGACAACTCACAACCGCGGGCAATACCTTCAACCACTGTGGCTGCAGTATCGACGTTCAGCTTGCCGGTTGCATAGTAGTCGAGGAAAAACAGCGGCTCTGCGCCCTGAACCACGATGTCGTTGACACACATGGCAACTAAGTCGATGCCGACGCTGTCATGACGGCCTAAGTCCATTGCCAGACGCAGTTTGGTACCAACACCGTCGGTTCCAGAGACTAAAACCGGTTCTTTATAACCGGCAGGGATTTGACACATAGCGCCAAAACCACCGAGGCCACCAATCACTTCTTTGCGGGTAGTGCGCTTCACCGCACCCTTGATACGATCGACCAGTGCTTCACCGGCATCAATATCGACCCCTGCGTCCTTGTAACTTAATGAAGTTTTTTGTTCGCTCACGGTTATCCTCGATGGCTTGGTTAAATGGGGATAAAAAAACGCGCGCATTTTACCTTGTTTGCCGGCAAGACAAAAGGTTTAATCCGCGCGCGCCGGCACAGGACTGAGCAGTAGCGCTTTGCGTTGTCATTGCATGGCGTTGCTGATTGCCTGGCGAATGTATTCGTTGACGCTTAAATCAGGATTTTTTGTCACCTTGTGGTAGACCAGTGATGCCAGCGGAAATTCTTTGTTGTTATAGTTCAGACTGACATAAGGCGCTGATTCATCACCCGTCTGATGGACCCATTCGCCACCCACGACACTGATAAATACTTGCCCTAAATAGGCGCCGAAGATATTACATAAAGCAAACATGTGTTCATCGGACAGACGCTGCTTTTGCTGCTGATGGGCCACACTGCTGAGGAGCACGTCGACCAGTGGTAAGGACTCAAGGCTAAGGTCCAGTGTGACCTGATGATCTTCTAGTGCATAAGACACAGCATCTTTTGCACTTTGTAACATCAGTTCGGAAAGTTCGGTTGGTTTCATCTTCAGTGTCCTGTTTTGCCATGGGCCGCCAGAATAATCTGGCGCAGTTGCCGGCCACCCGGGCCTAATTTGTCTTCTTTGGGGATCACCAGCGCCAAGGGTATTTGCCGCTCTGTGCTTTGTTTTAGTTGTAGTCTGACTAATACACCGTCTTGCAACGCTTGCTGTACGATAAAATCTGGCAGCCAGCAAAAACCTAAACCGCGTTGCAGGATCACCATGGCTTCATAAAAATTGCCAACAGTCCAGCGTTGCTCCGCTTTCAGCCAGCCCGCGTTTTCAGCAGGTTTTTGTCCGGTATCGCGGATCACAATTTGTAAATGTTGTGACAGCTCGTCAGCGTCCAATGCATCAATCTGCGTCAGCGGATGGTCCGGTGCGCAGACCAACACCATATGAGCGATACATAACGGCTCACTCAAATAACCACGCGGCACCATCGGCGTCGCGGTGATCACCAGATCAGCTTTGGCTTCGAGGATCATTTCCGCGCTGCCGGTGATCACGGTATCGATGATTTGGATCCGGCTGCCACGACTGAGCGGATAAAACTCCGACAGCGCCTGATACAGCTTGTCGCGCGGGTAGATGATTTCAACTGCCAGACGCAGTTCAGGTTCCCAGCCCATATCAATATTGGCGGCCAGCAGTTCCAGATCTTCAATTTGCTGTGTCAGCAGACGCGAGCGTCTGAGCATCACTTCGCCGGCGGCGGTCAGAAAAGCTTTGCGTCCAACCACATGTAACAGTTCAACACCAAGCTGATTTTGCAGCTTTGCCACGGCATGATTCAGGCTGGACTGGCTTTTGTTCAGCAACTCAGCTGCTTGCGCGTAGCCGCCTGCATCAACCACTGCCTGCAGGATCCGCCATTGTTCTAATGTCGATTTGGGGCGGTACGGCATAAAATTCCTCTGACAGATCAGGCGGTTGCTACAATTACCGCCCGCAGCGGCGCTGGATAGCCTTCAATGGTCTTACTATGATCAGTCGGATCAAGAAAATCAACCAGACTTTCATTTTGCATCCAGTCGGTGGCGCGCTGTTCCTCAATACTGGTCTGATTTAAATCGACCACGCGGATGTCGCGAAAACCGACGCGGGCTAGCCAGAGTTCAAGTGCTGCCGTGCTTGGAATAAACCAGACATTGCGCATTTTGGCGTAGCGGTCGGTCGGTACCAGTACCGTTTGCGCATCACCGGGGACCACTAAGGTTTCCAGCACCAGCTGGCCACCTGTACGCAGCTGATTTTTCAGCTGTTGCAGAAAATCCAGCGGAGAGCGGCGGTGGTACAACACACCCATTGAAAACACTGTATCGAAGCTCTTTAATTCCGGCATGTCATCGATGCCGATGGGCAGCAGATGCACCGCCGGATCCGGATGGAAATGCTTAATCGCCTGGAACTGACAGAAGAATAACTGGCTCGGATCTATGCCAACGACCAGTTCAGCACCGGCACCGCGCATCCGCCACAGGTGATAGCCGCTGCCGCAGCCGACATCCAGAACAGTGCGATGCTGTAACGGCGCCAGATGGGGCAGAACACGGTCCCATTTCCAGTCACTGCGCCACTCGGTGTCAATGTGCAGGCCATGAATATCAAACGGGCCTTTGCGCCATGGCATCAGCTGTTTGAGCAACACTTCCAGGCGCTGACGGGCGCCGTCAGACAACTCCTCAGCCGCACCAATCTGCACTGCCGACTGCAGATTCATATGTTCTGTCTGTGTTTTGGGCAGGTGATCCAGCACTTTTTGCCACTGCTTAAAATCGCCGTGTAAGGCTTCTTTGTACCAGTGGCTGAGCTGTGCTGGCAGTACATTAAGCCAGGGAGCCAGTTTGGTTTTGGCGATCAAGGCATAAAAATCATTAAACATTTGCATCGGCAGCACCTTGTTTGATCGCAACCATTGAGCAGAAATTGAAACACTGAAACCAAACGGTCGCGCTGGCAAAACCAGCCGCGGCAAAACGTTGTTGATGTTGTGCCAGCGTGTCTGGCCGCATGACATTTTCCAGCGCAGTGCGCTTCTGACTGATCTCCAGTTCGGAATAGCCATTGGCACGTTTAAAATCGTGGTGCAGGTCAATCAGCAAGTCATGTGTGACGGCGTCGTCGAACACCACTTTTTCTGACAGGATGAAAATTCCGCCAGGTTTTAGTCCCTGATAAATTCGGGTAACCAGTGCATCCCGGTCGGTCTTCGGCAAAAATTGCAGCGTAAAATTACTGACCACCATAGCTGCATTATCAATAGCCAAATCGCGGATATCACCCAGCTGAACTTCTAATGGCACGTCGCTGCGAAAAGCATGCAAATGCATCCGACAACGCTCAACCATCGCCGGGCTGTTATCGACTGCAATGATTTTACTGCTGCTGTCGCTGAGCTGCCGGCGCATTGCTAAACTTGCGGCGCCCAGAGAGCAGCCCAAGTCGTAATAATTGCTGCTGGCTTGCTGATAACGTTGCGTCAGTTTACCGATGGTCTGGATAATAGTTTGATATCCAGGTACGGAGCGCTGGATCATGTCCGGAAATACTTCGACGACGTCAGCGTCGAAACAGAAGTCCTGAACCTGTGCCAATGGCTCGGCGTAAATTGAATCTTTTTGTATCATGTTTTGCATCACAACGCGGGATAAAAGCTGGCGAAATCAGTGGTCATAGTAGCAAAAAGCCGCTCGCTTGGGCACAACTTCAGAACAGGCTATTTTGGCTTGGGGCTAGTTCGCCGGGCCAAGGACTTAGTACTGGATGGTCTTCGCCACACAGTTCAAACAATTCCCGGGCAAACTGCCGCGCTAATAATGGTGCGCTGATATTGTCTTCGGTATGGAAAAACGCATAAGGCGTTCGACCTTCATCGAGCCACTGAGCCATTTTATGCAACCAAGGCTGATAAAAAGGTCGGTTCGCTGCGAGGTTCGATATACCGATAAAACGAAACATCGGTGTTGGCCCAAGCGCGCAAACGTGAACGGGAAGGCGCGGTTTTTTCTGTTGCGCATCGATCAGTGCTGCGCTAAGAGGGGCCTGTGCGAATAAAGATCGACTGTCGAGAATGACCCGTTCGCACTCTGTCTGCCGTAACAACTGATGGAGTTGTTGCTCAGCTTCGCCTTTGTTAAAAAACGCCGGTTGCCTGACTTCAACGGCGACCGGGCTAAACTGACGCAACTGCTGCAATAACGGGAGGAAATCAGCATCCGCAGTCACCAGATATTGGGCAGAGAGCTGTAAATGAGACAAGCCTATCTGAGTGCGCAGTGGCTGCAATAAATCCAGCCATTGTGCCAGTGCAACAGCACGTTCGGCGCCTCGCAGTCGGTGACTGATTTGTTGCGGAACTTTGAATGTGAAGCGAAATCCTGCATTGGCCAGCGTTTGCCAACGTAAAACAGTTGCGGCGGAAGGATTTGCATAGAATGTGGTATTGCCTTCTACTGCATTGAAATATCGGCTGTATTGGACTAAAAAGTCTGAAGAGGGGCAACCGGCATCAAACAGGCTGCCGCGCCATTGATCGTTTGCCCACATCGGGCAGCCCAGATAATACATAATAACAAGTCCGGCCTGGCAAACAGCGCCTGATGTTCAGAGAGTGCAATTTGAAGCATATCATAACGGTCATTTTTATGTTGTGCAGCCTGTGGACTGTGGCTGCACCGCTGAAAGCTCCAGATCCGGTGCTGACATCGGGGCGACTGATTGTTGGCACCAACGACGATATATACCCCTATGTCTACTCTGACAATCAACAAAAACCGGTCGGTCTGGTGATCGATTTATGGCATCAGCTGGCAAATACCGCCGGTTTAAACCTTGAGATCCGGGTATTGCCCCGGACCCAGCTCGCTATGGCCCTGGCCAATGGTGATATTGATGTTATAGCTGGTCTGAGCCGTAATCCCGAACGTGAACAACAATATTTGCTCGGGCCGACACTGGTCAACGTTTACAGTAACGTGTTTGTCCATCGTGACCTAAATAATGTTAACCAGTTACAGCAACTGAAACCTTATCTGATCGGCGCCTTGCAGCAATCAGCCAATAGTGTCTCGTTGCAGCAGGCTGTGCCGGGCGTGATTGTCCGCGAGTATGCGTTACAGGGCGACTTATACAACGCAGCGCTCAATGGTGAGCTCCGCGCTTTCACCGCGCAAGATCGCTTAAGTCCGCGATTTGATCGAATTAAAGAACTCCAGGAGCAATTCCCGTTATATCGCAAACTGCCTTTGCAAAAAATCGAACTGACCTATGCAATATTGCGCAATCGCCCAGCGCTGGCCGCGCATCTCGGACAAGCTTATGCCGCTTTACCTGAAGGTTTTGTCGAAAAACTGGAGCGCCGCTGGCTCAGTGGCATCAGTGACGAAAATACCGTATTGGTGGCAATGGCAGAAGGCAATCCACCCCTGATGAATGTGACCCCCAATGGACTTCCGCAGGGGTTGTTGGTTGATCTGTGGCAACTTTGGTCGGATCAAACGGGGATCCCGATTGCGATGGTGCCAGAGACCACCACCGAAGGTCTAAAAACACTGCGCCAAGGCCGGGTGGATGCGCATATGGGCTTCCCGGTTGCCGGCAAAACTCCCGAAGGTGTTCGGCAGGTCTGGCCGGTCTATCGACTGATGTCATCGTTTTATTACAGTGCCGGCCAGAAGTTTACCGACATCACTCAGGTGAGTTTGCCGATCGGTGTGTTTGCTGCTGCATCGTACGTTGAGAAATTGCGACAGGATTATCCGGTATTGCAAATCCGCAGTTTTGAAAAGCTGGAGGAAATGGTCCGCGCCTTTGAACGCAATGAAATCTCAGGTTTTTTTATTTCAGATTTAGTCATGCAGCATCGTGTTCTGCAAACGAATGCGAATGCCTACAAAAAACTCGAGCAACCACGTTATCAGACCGAACTGCAGGTTCTGGTGTCTGCCGACGATAACAAGCTGGCAGATAAACTCAGGCAGGGATTTCAGGCCATTACGCAAGATCAACTGGAAACCATTGAAAAACGCTGGCTGGCGCGGCCGGAGACAGGATTTTACAATAGTTTTCGTCAGCAAGTGCCTTTGTCACCGCAGGCGCAGGAATGGCTGAAAAATCATCACAGCATCCGCGTCGGCGTGATGGCGAACTGGCCGCCGATGGAGTTTGTCGATCAGGATGGCGTGTTTAAAGGTGTGACGCAGGATATTCTGACCAAGCTGAATCAGCGACTTGGAACTGAATTGGTGGCGGTTCCTTATTTTGACTGGCAGCTGCTGGTGCAGGATTTTCTCGATGGCAAACTCGATATGATTGCCAATATGGCTGATACGCCGGAGCGTAAAAAACAAGCGAATTTCAGCCTGAATTTCTGGCCTTCACAATGGGCCTTGCTGAGTCTGGGGCACACAGCATCAGTCGCATCGATGCGTGAATTGAGCGGCAGCTCAGTGGCAATAGAAAAAGACTACGATATCAATCTGTTGTTAGAGCAGCAATTCCCGGAGATTAAAATTGTGCCGACGTCACATTATGACGAGAGCCTCGAACTGCTGCAGCAAGGGCAGGTGAATTACGCGATTGACACGCTGATGGTCACTGGCGGCACTTTGCGTAAACCGGAATACAGCAATTTGCGCATGCATTTGCCGGCAGACATGCCGGTGACGCCGTCATTATTTGCTGTACGTAAAGATTATCCATTGTTATTACAGATCATTGATCAGGGACTCAGAACCTTGTCGGAAGCCGATCGGACAGAGATCCGCAACCGCTGGTTCCTGTTGGATTTTGATCCCGATTTAGCTCAGGACCGGGTCTACACTTTGGTATTGCAGGTCGTCGGTGCAGGTCTCTTGCTGTTTGCTGTGGTGTTTTTCTGGAATATGTCACTGCGCCGTGAAGTGGGGTTACGCCGTGAAATGGAACAAAAAATGCGTTTTATGGCCACACACGATGATCTGACTCAGCTGGCCAACCGCGCCTTATTGCAGGAGCGTTTGGAGCAGGCGGTGATGCAACATGCACGGCATCAGGAAAAGCTGGCTTTGTTATTTATTGATTTAGATGGCTTTAAAGCAGTCAATGACAATTTTGGCCACGATGTCGGCGACGAATTGCTGACCCGGGTTGCCGCAATGCTGAAATATTGCGTGCGTAAAAGTGACACTGTGGCCCGTTTTGGTGGCGACGAATTTGTCGTGTTATTGACCGGTTTATTAGATCGGGATGATGCAGCGATCGTGGCTGAGAAAATTTTGCTACAGCTAGCTGAGCCGGTGCAATTGTCGGTGAGTCAAGTGAAAGTAGGTGCCAGTATCGGTATCGCTTTGTATCCGGACGATGGCATCGACAGCAACGGTTTATTGAAATCTGCCGATAGTCTGATGTACCAGGCCAAACAAAGCGGCAAGGGTCAGTACCGATTCAGTCGCTGATATACATCGAACACCTAAGTGGCTTTCTGTCAAGATTGGCGATTTGGGGCCGTGACATTGTCGATCATTTCTATATAATTGGCGCTCATTTTTCCGCTGTAAGCGCAGCTCGACCGGTTTAAAGGATAAGTTCATGCGTAGCCATTATTGCGGTGCACTCACCGCGCAACACGTAGGTCAACAGGTTTCATTGTGTGGTTGGGTCAATCGTCGCCGTGATTTGGGTGGTTTGATTTTTGTTGATTTACGTGACCGTGAAGGTCTGGTACAGGTGTTCTTTGATCCGGATCTGACCGAGTTGTTCGCCCAGGCTGGCGAATTACGCGCTGAATTTTGCGTAAAAATCGAAGGCAATGTCAGAGCGCGGCCGGATTCTCAGGTCAACGCCGACATGGCGACAGGTGCTGTTGAAGTTTATGCATCAAGCCTGACTATTTTAAATAAATCGCCGGCCTTACCGCTGGACTTTAACCAAAACAATTCTGAAGAGCAGCGGCTGAAATACCGTTATCTCGATTTGCGTCGCCCGCTGATGAGCGACCGCCTGAAATTCCGTGCCAAGGTTACCAGTTTTGTCCGTAACTTCATGGACAGCCATGGTTTTATGGATATCGAAACACCAATCCTGACCAAAGCCACGCCAGAAGGTGCCCGCGATTATCTGGTACCAAGCCGCACCCACAAAGGCCAGTTTTTTGCACTGCCGCAATCACCACAGCTGTTTAAACAACTGCTGATGATGGCTGGCATGGACCGTTATTATCAAATCGTCAAATGCTTCCGCGATGAAGATTTGCGGGCAGACCGTCAGCCTGAATTCACCCAAATCGATATCGAAACCAGTTTTATGACTGCGGTTGAAGTTCGTGCGGTCACTGAAAAAATGGCGCGTCAGCTGTTTAACGAGATGCTGCAGCTGGATCTCGGCGAGTTCCCGCAAATGACTTACAACGAAGCAATGCGTTTGTATGGGTCAGACAAGCCGGATCTGCGTAACCCAATGTCGTTTGTCGACATTGCGGATTTAGTAAAAGATGTTGAATTTAAAGTGTTTTCTGGCCCAGCTAATGACCCGAAAGGCCGGGTAGTCGCACTGAAAGTGCCAGGTGCTGCTGAAAAGGTTTCGCGTAAAGACATTGATGGTTATACCGCTTTTGTTGGTATCTATGGCGCCAAAGGTCTGGCCTGGCTGAAAGTGAACGACATCAATGCCGGCGTAGAGGGTATTCAGTCACCAGTCGCGAAGTTCCTGACTCCGGAAATTGTTGCGGAAGTACTGACACGTACCGGCGCACAAAATGGCGACCTGATTTTCTTCGGTGCCGACCGTTATAAAGTGGTGTGTGAAGCGATGGGTGCATTGCGCCTGAAACTGGGCGAAGAACTTGGCCTGACTGTGCCGGGCTGGCGTCCACTGTGGGTCATCGATTTCCCAATGTTTGAAGAAAACGATGACGGCAGCTTCTCCGCCGTGCATCACCCATTTACCTCGCCACTGGATACAGATGCTTTCCTCAATACGCCAATGGCTGAGTTAGATCTGGGCAATTTGCTGTCAAATGCCTACGACATGGTGTTAAACGGTACTGAGCTGGGTGGTGGTTCTGTGCGGATCCATTCTTCAGACGTGCAGGCTAAAGTCTTCCAGTTACTGGGCATCAGCGATGAAGAAGCGGCTGAAAAGTTTGGCTTCCTGTTGGAAGCGCTGCGCTACGGTGCGCCACCGCATGCCGGTCTGGCCTTTGGTCTGGACCGTCTGGTGATGCTGATGACCGGTGCAACCTCTATTCGTGATGTGATGGCGTTCCCGAAAACGGCAACAGCTGCTTGTCCATTAACGGACGCACCAGGATTCGCCAATCCACAACAGCTTGCTGAGCTTAGTGTTCAGGTTGTGATTAAAGAACAGAAATAAGAAGCTGTGAATAAACAGTAAAACGGCGACTTTGGTCGCCGTTTTTATCTGTATCGCCGCGATACATTGATTGTTGGGCCGGAACTTTGTTTTCGGCTGATGAAGGAGACCATGATGGCCGGACATAGTAAATGGGCCAATATGAAGCACCGCAAGGCGCGTCAGGATGCCAAAAAAGTCAAAATATTCACTAAGTTGATCCGCGAATTGACCGTAGCGGCCAAACAAGGCCCGGATCCGGATGGTAATCCGCGTTTACGTACCGCCATCGCTAAGGCTTTAGTGAATAACCTATCGCGTGATGTGATAGATCGCGCGGTCAAACGTGGCGCCGGCGATAGTGACTGTGAGAACTTTGAAGAGCTGGTGTACGAGGGCTATGGCCCGAATGGTGTTGCTATCATCGTCGAAACGCTGACCGACAATCATAAAAGAACCGTACAAGATGTGCGAAGTGCATTCACTAAATATGGAGGCAATTTAGGCACTAATGGTTCGGTTTCTTACCTGTTCAGTCGTCTGGGCATGCTGAGTTTTGCTCCCGGCGTCAATGAAGATCAGTTGATGGAGCTTGCACTGGATGCCGGCGCTGATGATGTGGTGATGCATGATGATGGTTCTGCTGAAGTGCTTACTACCCCTGAGGCTTTTGTCGACGTGAAAGAGCGCTTAGAACAGGCTGGTTTAGTGGCGGAGCACGCTGAAGTCAGTCTGGTGCCGTCGACCAAAGCGGAAATCGATGCGGATACTGTGGTGAAATTCTTTAAACTGATAGATATGCTTGAAGATTTTGATGACGTACAAAACGTATATCACAACGCCGACATCGCTGATGACGTGCTGGCGCTGGTAGAATAGTGAATATTATTCTGGGGATTGACCCGGGGAGTCGGCTGACTGGTTACGGCGTGATCCGTCAGCACGGCAGCAAATTTGAATACATCGCCAGCGGCTGTATCCGGATGACGCTGACCGAGATGCCGGATCGGCTGAAACAAATCTTTGACGGTGTCAGCCAGATTATTCAGCAAACGAAGCCGACCGTTTTTGCGATAGAGCAGGTTTTTATGGCTCGTAATCCGGATTCAGCGCTGAAACTAGGTCAGGCCCGCGGTGCCGCGATCGTTGCGGCCAAATTTGCCGATCTTGAGGTTTACGAATACTCAGCCCGTCAGGTCAAGCAGTCTGTGGTTGGGACTGGTGCTGCTGCGAAAGAACAGGTGCAGCATATGGTCAGGTCTTTGCTAAAGTTGCCGGCAAACCCGCAGGCGGATGCCGCCGACGCCTTGGCTGTGGCATTGTGCCATGGCCATACGCAACAAAGTTTGATCCATCTGGCCGGCCAGGCCAGCAAGACGGTGCGTGGCCGCTTGCGTTAATGTAACTTAATACAAATCCTTCTAACGAAGTATTCAGGCAGGTATTCATGATTGGGCGGTTACGCGGTGTGGTGCTGGAAAAGCAGGCGCCGGAAATTTTATTGGAAGTGGGCGGTGTTGGTTATGAAGTTCAGTTGCCACTGACCAGTTTTTACAGTCTGCCTGCAACCGGTCAGGAAGCTGTTATTTATACTCATTTTGTCGTGCGCGAAGATGCACAGTTGCTGTACGGTTTCAGTTCGGTCGCCGAGCGCAGTCTGTTTCGGCAGCTGATTAAAGCGAACGGGATTGGTCCGAAAATGGCGCTGACTATTTTATCAGGCCTGACAGCCAGTCAGTTTGTCCGATGCGTGCAGGCCAACGATATCAGCACGTTAGTGAAACTCCCCGGAGTCGGCAAAAAGACAGCCGAACGGCTGTTAGTGGAAATGCGCGACCGGTTAAAAGACTGGGGACTCAATATTGACTCTCCGGTCACCGATCACCTGGTACTGGGCGATGATGAAGTCCAACAATTTGCATTGCAGGACAGTCCAGAGCAGGATGCAGTCGGCGCCTTGCTGAGTCTTGGTTATAGTCAATCTCAAGCCGCTGCGGCGGTTAAAAAAGTATTCAAATCAGAGCTCAGCAGCGAACAGCTGATCAAAGCTGCACTCAAATCAATGATTTAAGAAAAGGCCAGAATGATGATCGAAGCGGATCGCTTAGTAGCGCCGACAGCGCGCATTGAAGAAGAAGTGATAGATCGGGCGATCCGGCCCAAGTCGCTGGCCGATTACACTGGTCAGGATCACGTACGGGCACAAATGGCGATTTTTATCGAAGCGGCACGGGGCAGGGCAGAGCCCCTGGATCATTTGCTTATTTTTGGTCCACCTGGTTTGGGTAAAACCACGCTGGCGATGATCGTTGCCAATGAAATGGGCGTGAATATCAAACAAACTTCTGGACCTGTGCTGGAAAAAGCTGGCGATTTAGCCGCACTGTTAACCAATCTCGAACCGAATGATGTGTTGTTTATCGATGAGATCCATCGGTTAAGTCCGGTGGTCGAGGAGATCTTGTACCCGGCGATGGAAGACTATCAGCTGGATATCATGATTGGCGAAGGGCCGGCCGCACGCTCGATTAAACTGGATTTGCCGCCTTTTACGTTAGTTGGTGCTACCACGCGTGCGGGTGCTTTGACTTCACCCTTGCGGGACCGGTTTGGCATCGTACAGCGGCTGGAGTTTTATAAAACGGCGGAGCTTGCCACTATCGTGCAGCGTTCGGCAGATTTTTTGAATCTACCGCTGGATCTGGCCGCTGCCACAGAAATCGCCCGACGTTCACGGGGCACGCCGCGTATTGCCAACCGCTTATTGCGCCGGGTACGCGACTATGCTCAGGTGAAATCGCAAGGCAAGGTCGATGTGGATATCGCCAATCAGGCGCTATTGATGGTCGATGTTGACGCGCATGGCTTTGACTATATGGACCGCAAGCTGATGCTGGCGATCATTGAAAAGTTTATGGGCGGGCCGGTCGGTCTCGATAACCTGGCTGCGGCGATCGGGGAAGAAAAGGAAACCATTGAAGATGTCATCGAGCCTTATCTGATCCAGCAAGGCTTTATTCAGCGCACGCCGCGCGGCCGGATTGTGTCCGCGCATGCCTATCGTCATTTTGGTTTTGATCTGCCGAAACAGGACTGCTGAACAGGTTTAGATACGCCGCTGTGACCCCGCTGCGGCAAAGTCTTGCCATTTAATTTGCTGAATTTCAGACAAAAAAAACCCGCTCAGGGAGCGGGCAATGCAACAAGTTGAAGTAAGACTTCAAAAAATCCAGGGAACATGTTGAGCAACCCGGCAGATGGAACATCTACCCAATCGCTCTGTGAACTTCACTACAATCCAAAACCCTCGGTCTGGACCGTTGCGCTAGTGGAGAACACGCTGCGCATTCTAGAGATTTAGAATATTTACTTCAAACTAGAAAAATTGCCCCAATCAATTAAAATAACTAATGCGAATATTCATGCGGAATTCATGAATATTAAGTTGTAATAATCAGAGGCTACGTATAGCGCGCCTTGCGCGACACATTGAAATTGGTAAGACCAATGGTTGCATTAATAAAAGTACTGTTTATGATATGGGCAGGAAATTGCCACCTGCCGTTAAATTCAGGTGATTCATCGCGGATTCAGGAACTTTCGCTGAATCTGCATGGACTGAATGCATTCGACGGTAGCCGGCTTTTGTCAGTTCTGAAATTTTTTTACAAATGCCGACAGTGCGCTGTTGAGTTAAACACGGGTGTCCAATATCATAGCGCCCAAATTTCTAGCCTTTTTCAGATGTTCAGAGGTGTTTCCCGGTGGCAGGCCAGCTTTCAGTCCTAAGTCTTATTCTCGAAGCCAGTATCGTTGTAAAAATTGTCATGTTGATACTGATGACCGCTTCTATTGTGTCTTGGGCCATGATCATTCAGCGCAATAAAGCGTTGAGCCAGGCGCTGGATGAAAGCAAAAAGTTTGAGGACCGATTCTGGTCCGGAATCGACTTATCCAAGCTCTATAACGAAGTCAGTGCGCGGGCCAGCGTGACGGGTATGGAATCTCTGTTCAAAGCCGGTTTTAAAGAGTTTGCCCGTTTACATAAAACGTCAGCACGCTCACCAGGTGCCGTGATGGAAGGGACCCAGCGCGCTATGCGTGTAGGACTTTCCCGTGAAGTAGAGCGTCTGGAAGCGCATTTACCATTTTTAGCGACAGTTGGCTCGATCAGTCCGTATATCGGTTTGTTCGGTACAGTCTGGGGGATCATGAATGCGTTCATGGCACTTGGCGCGGTACAACAAGCAACACTAGCGATGGTTGCGCCACCGATTGCGGAAGCTTTGATCGCAACAGCGATCGGTTTATTCGCAGCTATCCCTGCCGTTATCGCCTACAACAAGTTCTCTCACAGCGTCGAACAGCTGGAAAACTCCTATGCGAACTTTGTTGAAGAGTTCTCCAATATCCTGCACCGCCAGGCTGTCAGCAGCGGAGACAGTCACTGATGTACGTGCGTAAAAAACGCCGGATGGTGGCGGAGATTAACGTAGTCCCGTATATCGACGTGATGTTGGTGTTGATGGTTATTTTCATGGTTACTACACCCATCATTACACAGGGCGTGAAGGTCGAGCTGCCAAAATCCAAAGCAGAACCTATCGAACAGATGAAAGACAACAAAACGCCGATAGTTGCGACTATTGACGAAGCAGGGCTGTATTACTTCGAGAAAGACAGTGTGCAGAAAGGGCCGTTTAACGCTGAAGCGTTGCAGGCAGAAGTCATGAGCACGCTGACGATTGAACCTGGTACACAGGTTATCATCAAAGCCGATGGCCGGGTTGACTACAACGCGGTGATTCAATTACTGAATATGTTGAAGGAAGCTGGCGCCCCTGCGGTCGGTTTGATGACTGAAGACGTGGAGTCTAAGTAAGATGGAACCGGCGTTTAAAAAGGCGCTGCAGATATCAGCGTCTCTTCATCTTGCATTGTTGTTGGCGATGTTTATCAATTTTAGCTTTTTTGATAAACATGAGGTGATTGAAGTGCCATTGTATTCGGCGTCGAATGCGCCGTTGCAGGCTAGTGTCGTTGAAAATCCCAATCTGAAAGAAGCTGACAAGCCCACACGCAAAAAGCCGGAACCTAAAAAAGAACCGCCAAAACCTGAACCAAAACCTGAGCCTGAAGAAGATCCGCAGGAAGAGCTGCAAAAACAGGAAGAAGAGCGGAAAATTCAGGAACAGAAAGAGATTCAGGTAAAGAAGAAACAAGAAGAAGCCAAAAAGAAAAAAGAAGAAGCTGATATTGCGCTGAAAAAGAAAAAAGAAAAAGAAAAGCTGGATAAACAGAAAAAAGAAGAAGAGCGCAAAAAAGAGCTGGCTGAAAAGAAGAAAAAAGAAGAATTAGCGAAAAAGAAAAAAGAAGAAGATCTGAAGAAAAAGAAAGAAGCTGAAGCGAAGAAGAAAGCTGAAGCACTGAAAAAGAAAAAAGCAGAAGAGAAAAAGCGCAAGCAAGAACTTGATAAGATCGCAGATGAAATGATGCAGGAAGACGAGTTAGCGGAAGAGGCTGACGAAGCCCGCCGCGCTGCTCGGCAAGGTCAATTATTGACCGAGAAGCAGCGTTATGTTGCGATGATCGTTGAGCGGGTGCGTCAGAGCTGGTTTACTGACGACACGATGAATGGCAAAGAATGCGTCATCGAGCTCAAGTTAGCCAGTAATGGGTTTGTGACAAGCTTGAATGTGGTTGGAGGTGATGCAGGTGTTTGTAATGCCGCTGTCAATGCCATTAATCGGGTTGGACGTTTCCCGATGCCGGAAGATCCTGAGTTAAATCAGCAATTCCGTGAATTGAAATTACCGTTTAAGAAATAACACAGAGACGAGACTATATGAATTTCAGATGGATAACGAAGTCAGTGATTGTTGCTGCGGCATTAATCGCCAGCTGTGCTCAGGCTTCATTGGAAATTATTATTACCGAAGGTGTCGACAGCGCTCGCCCTGTGGCTATTGTTCCTTTTGCTTTTGTCGGAGCGACCAAGCCGACTCAGGATATCGGCCAGATTGTATCTGCTGATTTAATGCGCAGTGGCAAATTCAATCCAATCAATGCGATGCGGATGCCACAACAACCACAAAACAGCAGCCAATTTAATGCCAGCGCTTGGGATAGAACCGGTGTTGAAGCCGTTGTGATGGGTACCATTAAAGAAGTCGGGATGGACAGGTACACGATTAGCTACGAGCTGGTCGATGTCGTGAAAGCAAAAGGCGGCGTAGGTCAGCCGATGATGAATGCAGCGGGCCGTATTGTGGGTGGAACCAATCACATCCTGCATGCAAGTGAAATTACGATTACCGGTAAACAGTTCCGGCAGTATGCCCACCGGATGAGTGATGTGATCTATGAAAAACTGACCGGTGAGCGTGGAGCGTTTTCTACGAAAATTGCCTATGTCCTTGTGCGTGACCGTCAGGAATATCGCTATCAGTTAGTAGTTGCTGATTATGATGGTGAAAATGAACAAGTGTTACTGCGCGCCAAAGAGCCGTTGATGTCACCGAGCTGGTCGCCCGATGGCACTAAATTGGCTTATGTGACTTTTGAACGTAAACAATCGCAGATTTATATTCAAGATGTGTACACTGCTCGTCGCAGCATTCTGACATCCTTTAAAGGTATTAACGGCTCGCCAGTATGGTCGCCGGATGGCCGTAAAATGGCAATGACGTTGTCAAAAGACGGTAATTCAGAAATCTATGTGATGGATATTGCCACTAAAGCATTAACTAAAGTTGCACCACACCGCGCAATTGATGTAGAACCTACATGGGCACCAGATGGGAAAAGTATTTTGTTTTCATCCGAACGCGGTGGCCGCCCACAACTTTATTCTGTAGAACTAGGCTCAAACCAGGTTTCTCGGGTTACTTTTGAGGGTGAAATGAACTTGGCAGGCAAATATACGCCAAATGGTCAAGCAATAGTTATGGTAAACCGGACAAACGGTCAGTATAATATCGCCCGCATGGATAGAACTACAAAGTTTATGCAAGTGCTGACTCGTACTTACCT
>JACCDS011333074.1_pt1 | contig 22290 bp, 22 predicted proteins | sample 7446441 | NCBI WGS metagenome assembly JACCDS01 (sample SAMN15323445, study PRJNA562643) | freshwater metagenome | isolation source: river surface water | place: USA:Blue River Watershed | collected 2017-08-17 | reverse complement strand
GAGAAAAAAATTATCGAATTGCGCATGCCCTCCGGCAAGCCGGGCGATAAGGGTGGAAAAATTTTGCAAGAGTATGCGGAATCGCCAGCGCCGGATAATGTACTGCTCATCGTTACCGATAAACTCGACAGCGCCACGCAAAAAAGCAAATGGTTTAAAGCCATTGAAGATGCTGGCCAACACATTCAAATCTGGCCAGTAACCATCGCCCAACTTCCGCGCTGGATAGGGCTGCGGTTGCAATCGACCGGTTTGCGCGCGGATGCCGACGCCATTGAATTATTGGTATCGCGTATTGAGGGCAACCTGCTCGCCGCCGCGCAAGAGATTGAAAAATTAAAACTGCTCGCGCACAACAATCATATCGATTATGAATTGATGGCATCAGTCGTTGCCGACAGCGCGCGCTATGATGTGTTCGGCCTCGCCGATAAAGCATTGCATGGCGATGCGCGCGCCGCCGTAAAAACATTACAAGGTTTACGCAGCGAAGGCACGGAGCCCATCAATGTGCTCTGGGCTATTACTCGCGATATACGCACACTGATCCAGGTTTCGCAGGCCGTCGCCCAAGGCAAGCATTTTGATTGGGCGGCAAAGCAAGCCGGTGTGTGGGAAAAACGCCAGCCATTAATCCAGGCCGCACTGCGCCGTTTAAAACCCGCGCACTTGCAGCAATTGTTGCGCAAAGCCAACGGGATAGACAAAGCGGTAAAAGGAATGCGCAACGCAGAACCCTGGGATGAATTACTGGATTTGGTGCTAAATATCGCCGGAGTACAAAGCTTGAATATGCAGAACGAGCGACTAAGCTTGAAGCACTAAAAATCAAACACGGTTTTTTAAAACAACAAGCGCAACCTTGATTGCGCACCAACAATAAACACACAGCAAGCATAGATTTTCTGTTGCCAGTTAAAGGCAGCGTGTAACCCCACTACAGGAATAACAACTATGACTCTGCACCACAAAAAATTATTTTCTGTTTTTGCTTCATTTGGCATTGGCCTCTTCTGTCAATCCACTCTTGCCCTCTCACCGCTACCACCTTCAGGCATAGTTCCCACCAAACGCGCCGTAGATTACGAGTGGATGTCCATTAAGGCTTGGGAAAAGCAACATGCAGATGACACTGTAATTGCAGAATTTGAACAGGTCGATGTGCTTTTTGTCGGCGACTCGATTACCGCCGGTTGGGATTGGCAAATCTGGCAAACCAATTTTGCCCCCTTAAAAGCAGCCAACTTTGGCATAGGCGGCGATAACACCGGCAACGTACTCTGGCGTTTGCAGCACGGCGCGGTTGGCAACCTGCAACCCAAATTAATTGTATTGCTGATCGGCGTAAATAATATTGGCGGATTGCAGGAATCACCCGAGCAAGCAGCTGACGGCGTTACACGTGTTGTGCACCAACTTCAATTAGCCTGGCCCAACAGCAAAATTTTATTAAATGCTGTTTTTCCTTTTGAGCAGGATCCCAAATCCCCCAATCGCGACAAAGTGAAACAGCTGAATAAAATAATCGGCAAACTGGGCAATAACAAAACCATTTTCTTTAAAGATTACGGTCCGCTACTGTTGGAAAAAGACGGCAGCATTTCCCCCGAGATCATGAAAGACTTTTTGCACCCAACACCCAAAGGCTACCAAGTCTGGGCGAATGCCATGACCCCGGATATAACTGCACTCCTCAAGCCTTGATATTTTCCCGCAAGCGCACATCCAGTGCGCTTTTGCGTTATAGGAGAATGAAACACATGATTAAAAAATTATTTAACCTAACGCTCATGACAGTCACCCTGATCAACCTGAATGCCTGCACCACCTCGGCTCCCAAAAGTACGCACCTGTACGCGAGTGATAGCATGATCAGCCGCACCGGGCGCACGCATACCAACGCCGACCAGAGCCTGACTTTTGGCTTTCCCGGCGTAAGTTTTAGCACCGAAGTGGAAGGCTCGCAGCTGAGTGCCAGCATGCAGAGTAGTGGCGGCAACTCCTGGGTAGATATTATTGTCGATGGCGGTGCCCCCAAAGCAGTAAAGCTAGGGCCACAAGTACAGAGTATCGAACTATTTCACTTTCCTACATCAGCCAGGCACAGCGTTGAAATTATTCATCGCTCGGAAAATTGGCATGGCAATGTGACCATTAAAGAATTTGTACTTACCGGAGAAGGTTTTTTCCCGTCCGCAAAATTACCCAAACGTAAAATGCTGGTACTGGGCGATTCCGTAACCTGTGGCGAAGCTATTGACCGCGTTGCTGGCGAACAAAAAAATACGCGCTGGTGGAATGCGCGTGAGTCCTACGGCATGCTCACTGCCAAAGCGCTTAACTCACAAGTAAATTTAGTGTGCTGGGGTGGGCGTGGGTTAATTCGCAGCTGGAATGGCAAAACGGATGAAGCTAACTTGCCGGATTTTTATGAATATGCGGTCGGTGACAACAACCCGGACTTCAAATGGGATCACAACCAATACCAGCCGGATTTAATTGTTAGCGCCGTTGGTACCAATGATTTCAGCACCGGCATTCCGGACCGCGAAACTTATGTAACTGCCTATGTAAAATTAATTAACAAGTTACTCGCTAACCACCCACGAGCGCACATTGCAATCACCGAGGGTGCAATTTTAAATGGCGAGAAAAAAGCCGCATTAATTGATTATATTCGCGAGGCCATTTCACGTGTAAACAACACTCGTGTGCACCAGGTTACCTCTACTAATTATCCTGGCGATACTCAGGATGCACATCCAACCAAAGCGCAGCACGCCGCTATGGCAAACGATTTAACACCGCAGTTAAAAGCGTTAATGGATTGGTAGGTTTGTAAGCCGACCATCCCGGTCGGCTATTAACATTACCCAGCGATCCTTGCGGAAACCTCGAACGGCAAAACATCGGAAATTAATGCGCCCCAGATGTTGTCATTAATGTGCAAGCAAACGGAATTCGTTGCGCAGTTCACGCCAAACTGCAAGTCCAACCGCCATTGCCACCGCCATTACCATCACGTAAATCGTCATCACGTAGGAGTAAGGTGCAACGTTGTTCCATGGACGCGCAATTCCCAAGTAACAGGAATACAACCAGGAAACCAGTGACACGACGGCGGTTACCAACACAAACAGTTGCTCCGTGCGGCCTGCCCCCAGAAAACCAACCGGCGACATCAACTTGGGAAAACTGTAGTAGTGCAAAATTAAACCATTAATAGTCAGTATGCTAACGACGGTAAATTTTCCCCACAACTTTTGGTTCATAAGGTACGCAGGGTTATCGAGATACCCAATGATCACTATCGCCAAACCTGAAACCCATAGCACAACAAGCGCCAAGGTCACGATACCGGCATTTTGATGAAGATTGGCTCGCGCTTCTGCGTCCATCGCGCGGCCCCGCCATTTGGCGAGTGCCAGGTCTTGCATAAGTAGTACGCCCACAGCCAGGCAGGCGGCGATTAAATGAATGTACACCAGGAAGGTTTTAAACATCGTCTGATTCCTCTATTGTTATTGTCAGGCGATACCATTATCGGTGCGGATAAACCCCCAATATTTGATGTAGAACAAATGAATAGCGCTAAGCGCTTGAAAAAACGCAGGCCCTGTCGTCGCAAATCACAATCTGTGCCCCTTGAAGTTTACCGGTAAAACCCCACATCCGCGGTTTATCGAGTGAACGCACCAGGAGTAGTCATGAGCGAGCTCTTTATTCTGCAAAATCAGGAAAAGCTGTTTTTAGGTAAACAAAACAATTGGCTGGATGGTCGCGACCTGGGAGCACTATTTAAAACGGCGCATAAAGATGAAGCTATAAACCAAATGTTTGAAGCCAGCTCCAAAGACTATCGCCAGCGTATTAAGGTAATTAGCTGTACTGCGAACGAAAAAGGTCTGCCACAGATTGATCCGGAACTCATGCCGGAACCCCTACCCAAAGTAGGCAAGGATCTGTTAGATCAGCTACCACCAACAACAGACGCGTTGGCCGTCGCCGAGTTTGCACCGGAAGACAGCCCCGCTGATATCGAGCGTGCGTCTGCCGCGAGCGATGTTCCGCTGGCATAAATCTCTCCAGCTCATCTAGACTGACTCAACTACTTCCCGCGCCGGTGCGCAACCACCGGCCTATCCAAATGCTCTCTGAGCAAAAAGGAAACTGACGTGTCTGCACCTCAAGGCCTATCACAGGATCTACTGGCAGCATTTGCTACTGCCGACAACAACGCCAGCCTGCGCGGTATTTTACGTGGCCTGGAAAAAGAAAGCCTGCGCGTAACTCCTACCGGGACCCTGGCGCAAACCGATCACCCGGAAGCATTGGGTTCAGCACTGACACATCCGCACATCACGACAGATTACAGCGAAGCACTGCTCGAATTTATTACCGAGCCTTTTGCTGATGTAGAACCGCTGCTGAAGCAGCTGGATAATATTCATCGTTATACCTACTCCCAACTTGCCCCCAATCACGAGCGCCTCTGGCCAGCCAGTATGCCGTGCACCCTGGGGTCCGATAATGAGATTCCTGTTGCGCGTTACGGCAGCTCCAACAGCGGCACAATGAAAACCATTTATCGCATTGGCCTTGGGCATCGCTATGGCCGCGCGATGCAAACCATCGCCGGCATTCACTACAACTTCAGTTTGCCCGATGAGTTTTGGTCGCTATTACAGGCACAGTCGCAAACCGGCAATCAACAATCGTTGCAGGATTTTAAAACCGAGCGCTATTTTGGTTTGATCCGTAATTTCCGCCGCAATTTTTGGCTGTTGATTTATCTGTTCGGTGCGTCGCCGGCGGTTTGTTCCTGCTTTGTTAAAAATCGCAATCACCAGTTACAGCCGTTCCCGTTTGCGGAGCAAACCCACTATTTGCCCTTTGCCACGTCGCTGCGCATGGGTGACCTTGGCTACCAAAGTGATGCGCAAAAAAGTCTGGTAGTGAATTACAACAACCTGAGTGACTATTTAAAAACGCTCTGCGGCGCCATCACCCAAAGTCATCCCGCCTACGAACACCTAGGCGTGAAAGATAGCGACGGCAACTATCAGCAGCTCAACACGAGTTTGCTGCAAATTGAAAATGAGTTTTACTCCAGCATTCGCCCCAAACGCACGACCGAACGCGGTGAAACAGCATTGCAAGCGCTGCGGTTGCGCGGCGTAGAATATGTAGAAGTGCGCTGTGTCGATTTAAATCCCTACGAACCGCTGGGGATTACCAGTGAGCAAATGCAGGTAATGGATGCGTTTTTACTCTACTGCTTATTGAGCGATAGCCCGCAAACCGATGCGCGCGAATTTTACCAAGGGCAGGAAAACCAAAAGCGGATTGTGAATCAGGGGCGCGAGCCCAATTTGGAACTATTGCGCGGCGATGACTCGATTACCATGCGTAGCTGGGCCCAAGAAATTATTGCCGGTAGCCTGGCATGCGCCGCACTGCTGGACCAAGCCAAAACCGGAAACCAGTATCAACAATCTGTACAACAACAGCTCGCCAAACTTGAAAACCCCGCGTTAACTCCCTCTGCGCGCGTACTGCGTGATATGCAGGAAAAGCAGCAAAGTTTTTACGCACATACACTACAACTGGCGGAGCAACACCGCGCCTGGTTTGCCACGCGGCCGCTGGATGAAAAAGGCTACGCCGAATTCGCTGCGATGGGTGAAAAATCTCTACAAGAACAGGCCGCGCTGGAGCAGCGACAACAAGTTTCATTCGATGGATATCTGGAAAATTATTACGCGCAATATCGCGGGTGCAGTTGCGGGCAATAATTAAATAGATGGGCAAGAAACAGGCACCGAAAAACGGTGCCCACGTGCGGTTACTTTTGTACTACAAAATTATTGAAAAATAAGTCAGAAGCTGGCCCCTTGACTGGTATTACATCAGCAGCAGATGGCAGCACCACTTCCCCGTGCTCAGGTTCGCCCGCCGCAGATTTGCCCGCGTGCTTATCGTCAGCATCTGCATGTTTTTTTCCTTTATCTTTCGCGTGATCTTTACCGTGATCTGCATCAGCGTCATGGTCCTCGGCATGATGATCGTGACCCTCCACTTTCAGCAGCGCTTTATTAATCTCAGCCAGCGCATACACCCGTAAATATTCTTTACCCTCCGCGGTACTGATAACTTCTTCGGTTTGCGCACTAAGAATGCTAACCAAGCGATCGCGAATCAGCGGCAGGTGATGCATTACTTCTGTAGCATCGGCGGCATTTTCCGCGCGCAGTGATAATTCTGCTTTTATATAGCGCACTTTGCCCGGGCCGCCGTAGTTCACAATTAACGGTGGACTAATCGCAATATAATTAACCCCTTCCGCCGGCGCGTTACCGCCCCCTGAGGCAAGGGCACCGGAAGCCCCCAGGCTCAGCCCCAATATCGCCAACCATTTTTTCTTCATACCCATTCCTCACCCATGAAACTTGCGCCGCTTTTGAGGCTCCAAACGAGCGGAAACTCGCCCACCAAGCATAGCCTATCAGCCGCTCAGCGCCCGGGCTTTCCGCAAAATGCTGGCCCAGTTGCTGCGGAATTGCTTACCATAGGTAAGCATCACTGAAACTCTCATTAACAACACTATAAGCCCAATAAGGATCGCACATGTTTTCCGCCCTTCACCAAATTAATAGCCGCCAACTCAACTTGCTTATTTTTGTCGCCTGCACTGCGATGATGCTCGCCGCTGCGTATATGGAACATGTGCTTAAAATGATTCCCTGCTCACTGTGCATAACCCAGCGCGGCTTTGTGGTGCTAACCGGGGTACTTGGGCTGGTAGCCGCTATTCATAACCCGGCAACAACAGGTCGCCGCGCCTACGCACTACTCGGCATTATCAGCCCTATCCTCGGCGCCTGCTTCGCTGGTCGCCAGTTGTGGCTGCAAAGCTTGCCGGAGGATCAGGTTCCAGCATGCGGCCCGGGGCTTTCGTATATTTTCGAAGTGTTCCCCTTTATGGAAGCGCTCAAACTGCTGCTGCAAGGTGATGGCAACTGCGCCCATGTCGATAAAATCTTTGGTCTGAGCTTGGCGGCATGGACCCTGATTGCCTTTATCGGCCTCGCCCTGGTGAACCTGTTTCAATTGGTGCGCAAGGACAACAAACTCGCCTGATTGGCTTGCCCTGTGTGAGCAGATGGCCTATTGTGGACGGCTCATAACGAGCCGGGGCCATCATAAGCTCCGCAAGCGCGACTCCTGTTTGAAGTCATAGGTTGAAGAATCATAGGAACATCTGATGTTAGAGAATTGCAAAACTGCCAAAGAGCGCTGGGGTGGCGTCAGCGAAATTATCGATCGCTGGCTGGAAGAGCGTCAGGAAATGCTGGTGCAATACTGTGCACTGAGTGGTTTGAGTGAAGACTTGAGTGATGTCCAGCGCGGTGAAAAATTGCGCAGCTTTTGCCAAATTCTGGTGGATTATGTTTCTGCGGGCCACTTCGAGGTTTATGATCAACTGATTAAAGAGGGCCGTGAGTTCGACGATGCAGATGCCTTGCAGGAAGCCAGCAAGCTCTATGATGTAGTTGATAAAACCACAGAGAAATTGCTGGATTTTAACGATAAGTATCTGGAGACCGATGACCTTACGGCCCTCACGCCAGACCTGTCGCAATTGGGCGAAGCGCTGGAAATTCGCTTTAGCGCTGAAGATCGACTGATTGCTGTACTGCACACTGCCCATAAGGATTTGGTTAGCTAATCAGACCCAAGCACAAACTTGCAGCAATAAAAAAACCCGCACACTGGCGGGTTTTTTATTGCCTGAAAACAGGCTTATTTTTTCGCTTCTTCAGCAGCTGCTTCAGGCGCTTTAATTTCCAGCAATTCAACTTCGAAAATCAGAGTTGATGAAGGTGGAATTGGACCTTGACCGCCAGCACCATAGGCCAAGTCAGATGGAATAACGATTTCCCACTTGGAGCCTTGTGGCATCAATTGCAGAGCTTCAGTCCAACCAGCAATTACGCCGTCCAGAGGGAAAGAAACCGGGCCACCGTTTTTAGCGGAACTGTCAAACTCGGTGCCATCAATCAACTTACCGGTATAGTTCACGGTAACAGTGTCAGTTGCTTTTGGCTTGGCGCCTTTACCTTCGGTAATTACTTTATACTGCAGGCCGCTGGCAGTCGCCGTTACGCCTTCTTTAACTTTGTTTTCTTCCAGGTATTTTTGACCAGCAGCTACGTTAGCTTCGCTTTGTTTCTTTTGCTCTTCTTCTTGCTTGGCCATGGCTTTGGTTTGCACTTCTTGCATGATCTTTTGCATGTCTTCCTGGCTGATGCGCGACTCTTTGCCATCGCGAACATCGGTCAACGCCAACGCCAAAGACTCAGGCTCAATTGCCAAACCGCCGTTTTGCAGGTTTTTAGCCAGGTTTTGACCAATGATGTAGTTGGCTTTTTGCTCCAGGGTGGCCAGCTTGGCGCTGTCATCAACCGGCTTCACTTCTTCCTTTTTGCAGCCGATCAGGCCAGCAGTAGCAGCCATCAGGCCAACAACCAGTAAGCGTTTAGTAAACATAAGTCACCTTAATCTGTAATCTTTTAATGATTGGTTTGTAATGATTGTGAACGCGCGATGCGTCTGTTCCTAGCCGACACCTTCACAGCGCCAGAGCAGGCGGCAATGGTATACCAACTTCGGGCAAATGTGCGCGTTTTTGGCGGCAATCTAATCTCAAGCCCCGGAAGTGTGGGCTGTTGCCCATTTGCACGATTCACGCGTAAATGCTGGCGATTGCTTATTAGTGCCTCCTTGCGCTCCAAATTCAGGTGCTTATGACCCCAATACTGGAATAAAAGTTCAACATCCAGCGGATCAGTACAGCGGGCATAAAGCAAACAGCAGCTGGATAGAAATATTGTTATTTAAATACCGGATTGCTTGCCCGCAGGAATACACTTTTTGATAAGGCACAGCTACAATTCGCCCGAAATGTATTCCGCTTAGTTCCGGCATTCTTTTTTATTTTCCGACGCATATTAATTTCTGACGCGCTCCTCTAACGCACTTATTGAACAGGTACTTTTTATGGCTGCCTCCAAAACCCCAAAAAATTCTGTTGCTGATCTGGAACAGCAAATTGCCAAGGTCACCGCTGCACTGGAAAAAGCGCGTGGTCAAGAACTGGCTACTGCGAAAAAAACGGTCGCTGCAGAGCAAAAAAATGTCGCTGCAACTGAGAAAAAGCTAGCGGCACTGTCAGCCAAAGACGCCGGCAAAGCCAAGTCCCAAATCGCACAATTAAAGAAAGACTTGAGTGTACAAAGTAAAAAGTTAGCGGATGCGCAAGCACAAGTAGACGCTTTCACTGCACAAGTGAGCGCTGCCGCTGAAGTAGCCAAGCTGTTGGCTGAAGCAGCCAACAGCAAACCCGGCAAAGCAAAAAAATCAGCAGCCAAGAAGACCTCCACAGAAAAAGTATCAAGTGAGAAAAAAGCGGCTAGCGAAAAGCCAGTCAAGAAAGAAAAAGCCGAAAAGAAAGCTGGATCAGTTAAAACTAAAAAAACAAAAAAGACTGCTACAGTTGAAGCACCTCAAGCCGCCGCAGAAGTGAAAGCCAAACCAGTCAAGGTGGCGAAGCCCAAAGTGGCAAAAGCTAAACCAGTAGTAACCGCTGCGGAAGCTCCCATTGCTGCAGAAGCAGAAGCCAAACCAGTCGCTGAGAAAAAGGTTGCGAAAAAGCCAGCTGTTAAACGAGCGCCGAAAAAAGCAGCGCCTGCGCCAATAGAGGCAGCGCCGGCAGCACCGATAGAAGCGCCTGAGGTAGAGGCGTCCGTAGTTGCAGCACCGGCAGAAGCCGTTGTGGTCGACGCTCCCGTGGTGGAAGCTCCTGTAGAAGTTGTAGAAGCCGCACCAGCACCTGTTACCGAAACTCTGCCCTTTGATGATGACCAAGGCGCATTAAGTTAAGCGAACACTCCATGAGAGTCATTCAAGGCTCTCTAACCACCCAAATAAAAAAGCGAGCCTTAAACAGCTCGCTTTTTTATTGGGTGTTTTGCTGCTTTAAGCATTTTTTATAAGAAGAAAAAATTGCAATCTTCAGAGTGCTGTTTCAGGCATACTTCTATAACCCCTCATCAGCACAACGAGGCGTATACCATGCATACAGCTACCCCAAATATGCCCGAACTCTTCGCTCAGTTGGGCTTGGATAACAGCAATCTAGCCATTGCGCGCTTTATCCAGTTTCATTATCTGCCGCCGCAAACAGCCATAGTGCAGGCTCCCTTCTGGTCTAGCTCACAGCGACGCTTTCTGGATGAATGTCTGGAGCAAGATTCGGAGTGGTGTGAGCTGGTGGATCAATTGGATTCGCGGCTGCGGCGTCATCACTAGCGTTATCAGTTAATGATCAATTCCAGCAGTGCATCGATAAGAGCTTCACTGCATGGCAAAGTGCGCAAATACACGCGCAGGTTGTTTGCCATTACCGATGCATTGTCGGGTGCACTTTGCTCAAGGCGTCCGGAAACGGATTCCAATAACTGCTGTAAATGCTTTTCGGCAAGTAGCTCCGCTTGTTTTATCTGGGTACGCACTGCCTCTATCGAATTGTCCTCAGTGCCGAATTCAACTTTGAGGCGGCGCCGTAACTGGCGCAGAGGCAGTATGTAATGCTGATCCCAAGCGTGAACTTTCCGCTGCGCCTGCGCTAAATGCGCGGCATCCAATAATTGCCCACGAAAGCCAAGCCACAACGTCCAAAACACAATATTTACGTTGGCCCCGTGCTCATCCTGCAAGCGTAAACACAGGTCGCTAACGCCCTGGCGAGCATAGTGATGCAGGGAAAACGCCCATAGGTCACAGTTGGGAAGGAGGGGTGAAGACATACAAATTCCGCTGGCAGGATCTTGCTCCAAGTCTGCTAGAATGCGCGCCATGATTCAATTACAGAATGTCTCCGTCCAGCGCGGTGCCAAATTTTTATTGGACTCCGCCGAACTTACTATTTATCCGGGCCAGAAAGTCGGTTTAATCGGCGCCAATGGCTGCGGCAAATCCACCTTGTTCCAGTTATTGCTGGGTAGCCTGCACAGTGATACAGGCTCAGTCGACATCCCCAAAAACTGGCGCATAGCCCACATGGCGCAGGAGGTTGGGCACACCAATCGCAGTGCGCTGGATTATGTGCTGGATGGCGACAGCGAACTGCGTCGCCTGGAGCAGGAAATCGAACTGGCCAATAGCAAGGGCGACGGTGAAAAACTCGCGCATTTGTATAGCGAGATGGAAAATATCCACGCCTACACCGCGCCGTCACGCGCACAACAATTGTTAAATGGATTAGGATTTTCCGCCGGCGACGATCAGCGCCCGGTGACGGATTTTTCCGGCGGTTGGCGCATCCGCCTCAACCTTGCGCAGGCACTTATGTGCCCGTCAGATCTGCTACTACTCGACGAACCGACCAACCACCTGGATCTGGACGCGACCCTCTGGCTGGAGGAATGGTTAAAGCGTTACCCGGGCACGCTGATTATCATCTCGCACGACCGCGATTTTCTCGACAATATTGTCGATAGGATCGTCAGTATTGAGCAGCAAAAACTGGAAAATTATTCCGGCAACTATTCTGCCTACGAGCGCCAGCGCGCTGAAAAATTGGCGCAACAACAAGTAACTTACGAAAAACAACAAGCGCGTATTGCGCACGTCGAAAACTATATTCGCCGCTTCCGCGCGCAAGCAACCAAAGCGCGTCAGGCCCAGAGCCGCATTAAAGAGTTGGAGCGCATGGAAAAAATTGCGCCCGCGCACATAGATTCGCCCTTCACATTTACCTTTAGCTGTCATGACAAGATGTCTACTCCGCTGGTGCATATCGCACGCGGCGAAATTGGCTATCCAGGCAAAAGCGTATTAAAAAATGTCGAATTGGCGATTCGCGCCGAAACGCGTATTGGCTTGCTCGGGCCCAATGGTGCGGGTAAATCCAGCCTGGTAAAAACCCTTGCCGGCAGCTTGCCGCTATTAGCAGGTGATCGCACTAACGGCGAACACTTTAAACTGGGCTATTTTGCGCAGCATCAACTCGAATCGCTCGATATGAATGCATCGCCTGCCCTCCATGTGCAGCGCTTGTCCCCTAGCGCACGCGAGCAGGAAATTCGTGATTTCCTCGGCAGTTTTGATTTTCACGGCGACCGCGCCTTTGAACCTATTACGCATTTTTCCGGCGGTGAAAAAGCACGTTTGGCACTGGCATTAATTGCGTGGGAAAAACCCAACGTCCTCTTACTCGACGAACCCACCAACCATCTGGATCTGGAAATGCGCCATGCATTGACCATGGCACTGCAAGAGTTCGAAGGCGCAGTGATTGTCGTTTCGCATGATCGCCATTTGCTGCGCAATACCGTCAATGAATTTTTGCTAGTGGCAGATGGAAAGGTCGAAGAATTTGATGGTGATCTGGAAGACTATTACAAATGGTTGTTGCAACAGCGACAACAAGCGGCGGCACAAGAAAAACAAGCGGCCGTATTGGAAAAGTCGGCCAATAGCGACGGCGACAAACTGGATAAAAAAGCCCAGCGCCAACAATCTGCCGCGCAGCGCGCGCAATTAAAACCACTCACCAATAAATTAAAATCACTTGAAAGCCAAATGGAAAAACTCCAGGCTCGCTTGGCAGACGTTGAAAACCAATTAGGTGATAGCGATATTTACGACGAAAAAAATAAAAACAAATTGCGTGATTTATTGGCGGAGCAAAGCAAGCTGCAAACGCAACTGGAAGAAACAGAAGAGAATTGGTTACAGGTTAGCGAAGAACTGGAAGCGGCCAATCAATAAAAAGTGGAAACAAAAAAGCCAGCAGTCGCTGGCTTTTTTGTAACGCGGTTTTAGAAATTCATTCGTACGCCCAACGCAATTTCAGAGGCTTCAGAACCAATACCTACGTCACCGGTTACCGAAAATTGTGACGAGAACCAATAAGCCAAACCGCCACCCAATACGGTATTCCCATCGTGCGCAGTATGATGAGAAAGCTCTACTTTGGCTTCAACATTGTTATTGATAAAGCCACGAACGCCTCCTGCAACCACCAGCCCTGAATCACTTTCGCCGTGATCCACTGAAACATTTTCAAAACTCAGTGCACCGTACATACTCGAATCAGCCCCAAACAAAGCGTGATAGCCAATACCAGCGCTGATCGTTTGGGAACCGCAGCGGCCACCACTCACATCACTGAGCGACCCCAGTGCAAAGAAGTCATCGTTTAATTCCAGACTGCCACTTAAACGCAAACCATCCTGGTTACAATCGTAATTGTCCACATCCTGATCAACAAATTGCAATGCTGCATAGTTATAGCTAATGCCAGGCGCAGCCATTGTGCCTGCACTGAAAGTTAATCCGGCAGCTGCAAGTAACAAGCTGATTTTTTTGAAAGAATTGGTCATGATTTTATCTCCAGTAAGGTCTTCCAGCGGAATACTAGTTTTGTTGAATGAATAGATCCTGAACACAGGATCGCGGAAGAATGAGTGCGCGCATTATCAGACTAAGTTGGGATTTGATGAGTGCGTTAGTTCTCGAATACAAGCAGGGTTATTTCAATTTTTGTGGAATTTTTTGATGCACGCCGTAAGCCTTGGCGCTCAGTTTTCAATTAATAAAATGGGTATTGGTTGTAAAAAAATGAACTAGACCAGTTTATCCAGCATCGCCACTACTGTTTGCACGGCAATCCATACCAGCCCGCTGAGAAAAAACCAAGCCGCAATACCAATGCCTATTCCAACCAATACACAAACACCATCGCTTTCTATGAGACCTAGCGCGATAAATAAAATCCCCAGCGCAGGGAGCAAGTTCCCCAGAGGAATAGGTAAAGCCAGTAGGAATGCCAACAGCACGCAAAATGCACCCAACCATCGCTCGGCATTACTCTGGGTTAGAAAGGTGATGCGCGGCTTCATCAGCTTTTCAATTCGCTGCAGCCAGGGAATGACTTTCCGGATTAATGCCTGAAAACTGACAGTAGGGAGCGAACTATCCGCTATCCAGCGAGGCAGATACACTTTTTTCTGCCCGAGCGCCATCTGCACCGCCACAAATAACATCGGCAACCCCGTGATGGTAGACACGCCGGGAATTCCGATGATAGGAAGTGAATTTGGTAGGGCGAAGATCAGTAGAATAAACCCGAAGGAGCGCTGCCCAAGGGACTCAGTAATATCGCGTACGCGCACGCGCTCATTGCTGAAATTTTCAGCAAAGCTCAATAACAGGGTGGATAAGCTGACGCTGGCATGACGCTGGGTCGTTTCGCCGGTCTGGTGTTCGGAAGGCATTAAGCAACCAAAAGTAATCGAAGTAGCGTGATTTTACTGTAGTCACAATTACAAAGACTAGCGTAGTGCTACTCAGTTGCGTAACTTTACGCAAATGTGATGCAAACGGGAAAATGATTGTGCAGATTCGTTTTATTGACTCTATTCACCAGCTAAAAGCGCAAGACTGGAACCAACTGTGTGACGATGGCTACCCATTTTGCCGCTTTGAATTTCTGGCCGCACTTGAGGACTGCGGATGCACAACGACCGCATCTGGCTGGAAAGTCGCCCATGCGCTAGTGTATGAGCAAGGGCAGCTCATCGCCGCGCTACCTGGCTATGTGAAAACCCACTCCTACGGTGAGTATGTATTTGATTGGGCGTGGGCCGATGCCTATAACCGCTATGGTTTTAGTTATTATCCCAAGTGGATCAATGCCATTCCTTTTACGCCTTGCTCAGGCCCCCGACTGTTAACCCGCGGAAAAATAACCGAAGCTTTAATCGATGCTCTGAGTCACGCACTGAGCCAATTCTGCACATCCCATAGTTATTCAGGTTGGCACTGCCTATTTCCCTCCGCCGATCTTAGTGAGTTATGGACAACGACGGGCGCCGCGCAGCGGGTCGGCTGCCAATTCCATTGGATTAATCATGATTACGCGAGCTTCGATGATTTTCTCACACGTATGGCATCGCGCAAACGCAAAAATATTGTGAAAGAACGCCAACACGTCAGAGCACAAGGAATTAGTTTCAACGTGAAAGAAGCAGCACAAATAACGGCTGCCGATATGGAGCTATTTTATGCACTCTATCGAAACACCTATTTAAAACGCAGCGGGCACAGCGGTTATTTGTCGCAAGATTTTTTCCTGCGCCTGGTAGAAACCTTCAGTGAATGTTTGGTTTTGGTTTGCGCTGTCGTGCAACGCGCAGAGCATGATCCAGTTATCGCTGCTGCACTTTTCTTTCGCGACCAGCAAACTCTTTATGGTCGCTACTGGGGCTGTTTTGAGGAATACCAATTCCTCCATTTTGAAACCTGCTACTACCAAGGCATTGACTATGCCATCGCTAATCACCTGCGGCGCTTTGATGGAGGCGCTCAAGGTGAGCATAAAATCGCACGCGGATTTGAACCAACAATGACCTTTTCCAATCATTACTTACAAGCAGAAGAATTTCGCCCAGCGATTACTAACTTTTTACAACAAGAAGCGAGGCAAATTCAGCAGTACATAGTAGACGCGCGGGAGCTATTGCCATTTAAACGGGAGCACTAGCTTTTCTCAATAATAAAAAAACGGCGCATGAGCGCCGTCGTTATTGTTGAACTGTAACAGCAATATTTACACTTTAAAGCTATCAATTTGCTTTTTCAGTTCGCTGGTTTCATTGATTAACTGGCTACCGCTGTGATTAACAACCTGCGCGTTTTCCACCACATTTTCTGACAAGCCATGAATGGCAGTGATGTTTTTGCTCACTTCATTCGCGACAGAACTTTGCTCATGTGAGGCGGTGGCGATTTGGTGGTTCATGTCGTTAATGATGCCGATATTTGCGCGGATTTTATCTAATGCACCACCAACTTTGGAGGCGGTATCAATAGTCTCACGCGCTGACGCGGTGCTGGTGTTCATCGCTTGGTGAGCCTCATCGGCAGCGCGTTGCAATTGCACGATGATCGATTCAATTTCTTCAGTGGATGAGCGGGTTTTTTGCGCAAGTGAGCGAACTTCATCCGCAACTACGGCAAAGCCACGACCCTGCTCACCCGCACGCGCAGCCTCGATTGCCGCGTTGAGCGCGAGCAGGTTGGTTTGCTCGGCGATGGTTCTGATTACCTCCATTACCGACCCGATATTGACCGAGTTATTTTTTAATACCTGAATTTTTTGCGCAGTAGATTCTATTTGCCCGGTTAGGCGATTCACATTTTCGAGTGACAGATTAACGATGGTGTTACCTTCTTCCGCCAAAATACTGGTGGCATTGGTACGCTCGGCGGTGTCCCCCGCGTGACGTGCGATTTCTGTTGCAGATGCCGATAGCTCTTCCACAGCGGTTGCTACCAATTCAATTTCGCGCAATTGCTGAGAGGTGGAGTTTACGGTGCTCTCGGTTGCGCTACTCATTTTATTAACGTTGGTGCGCACCTTATCGTTCACTAGTACTACGTTGCGAATGATAGAGGCAATATGCTCCATCACCAGATTAAAATTGTGTGCAAGCGCGGCAATTTCATTTTGACTGTCAGTCGGTAAACGACGAGTAAGGTCACCACCACCACCCGCAATGGACGCGAGTGAGCGAGTTACTTCATCTACTGGAGCCAACACCAGACTGCGAATCAATACATAAACAGTCACCAGACTCGCGACCAACAGTGCCAATACCGTCCAAACACCCGTCCACACTTGATGGATTAGCGTCTCGTGCAATTCCTGAGTGGAGAAACTGATGTCATAACTCCCGATAGTATTGCCGTTGTAAATAATAGGCACGGCTGCACGGGTAATCTGGTGTTCGCTGCGGTCATCATCTGCTGCCTTGGCGAGTGATTGCCCGCGATGATCAACAACGCTGACGGTAGTGACCAACGAAGTATTTACCAGAGATTTGGCAATAGCTTCAATTTGTTGGAAATCGTATGCAAATACCGCCTCCAATATTGAGCTGTTGGTCAGCTCGATCATCGCTGCTGTCTCTGCTTCCAATTCTTTTTCCAAATCACTGGATGCAATTTTGTAATTGGTGAACGCCACCAATACGGCAATGGCAACCATCACAATGGTTAATACCATCATTAATTTGGTAAGTAATGATTTTTGTACCATGTTTTCCCCCGAAAGCATTCGGATTCAGTTTTTATTAGCATCAATTGTTGTTGGCGGCAGTTCAGTCAATTTCTTGAATCGATTGAGCGACTACCGACCCCGTGCCGTGTGTACGGTATTACAAACTTGGGGTAATAAGGCTGTAGTAGTGGTTGCCAAGTCAGGTTCGCTACCCGGTTAGCTGAGTATAGACACAGGTTTTAAAAGCTGCCCTATGGAAAGGTAAAGAAGTTTTATGCGCCAACGGCGAGGTGATGCGAGCCTGTAGTCAGGCTCGCGGAAGGGATAAAAGAAAGGAGAGTTTAGTCGTCAATATCATTGTCGGGGTCGTTACCGCCGGCCATACCCAGCTCTTTCAGCTTGCGCGTAAGGGTGTTGCGCCCCCAGCCCAACAGATTTGCGGCATCGCGCTTACGCCCGGCAGTGTACTTGAGAGCCGTCTCGATCAATGCGCGCTCAAACGTAGGCACGGCCTCACTGAGCAACTGGTGTTGACCGCGGGTGAGCGCTTGGTCCGCCCAATGACGCAAGGCCTTTTCCCAATCGTCTGCGGGGGTACTTGTTTCTTTGTTTTCCAACAGTTCAGGCGGCAGATCTTCCACATGAACCTCGCGACCCGAGGCCATTACGGTGATCCACCGGCAGGTATTCTCCAGTTGGCGCACATTACCGGGCCATTGCAACGAGCAGAAGTATTCTTCGGTTTCAGGCAATAGCACCTTGGGATCAACGTTCAATTCGGTCGCGGCCTTATGCAGGAAAAAGCGCGCCAACTTGGGAATATCTTCACGGCGATTGGCCAGTTTGGGGATATGGATGCGAATTACATTCAGACGATGGAATAAATCCTCGCGGAACCGGTTGTCTGCCACCAGGGTTTCCAGGTTTTGGTGGGTAGCGGCGATGATGCGCACATCCACTTTAACCGGAGTGTGGCCGCCCACTCGATAGAACTCGCCGTCCGCCAATACGCGCAACAAACGGGTTTGAGTTTCCGCCGGCATATCACCGATTTCATCAAGGAACAACGAACCTCCGTTGGCCTGTTCAAAGCGCCCCTGACGCTGTGCGGCGGCACCGGTAAAAGCGCCTTTTTCGTGGCCGAAGAGTTCAGATTCCATCAAGTCTTTAGGAATTGCCGCCATATTCAACGCAATAAACGGCTCATTGCGTCGCGGACTGTGACGGTGAAGCGCACGGGCTACCAGTTCTTTACCAGTGCCGGATTGACCATTGATCAATACCGTGATGTTGGATTGCGACAAGCGGCCAATCGCGCGAAAGACTTCTTGCATCGCTGGGGCTTCGCCAATGATTTCAGTGTTGGTTTCCACACTGTTTTCCGGCGCGTGCTCGCTTTTCTGCTCTTGAGCATGGGCAAGTGCGCGTTGGGTAACAGCCACGGCGTCGTCCACATCAAAAGGCTTGGGCAAATATTCGAAGGCTCCGCCCTGATAGGCAGCGACTGCGCTGTCCAGGTCTGAATGGGCAGTCATGATGATAATTGGAATCTGCGGATGGGTATTGTGCAGATTGCCCAGCAAAGTAAGGCCATCAGTTCCCGGCATGCGAATATCACTGATAATGGCATCGGGCGTGTCCCGGTTGAGCTGACTCATGGCACTATCGCCCGAGTCAAACACGCGAGTTTCTATATTGGCTTGTTGCAGGGCCTTTTCCAGCACCCAGCGAATCGAGCGATCATCATCGATGATCCAGACTTTATTGGACTTCTGCATGTTGCGCTTCCATAGGTAAGTAGAGTGAGAAACGAGTTTTGCCCGGCTCACTTTGGCACTCGATGAGGCCATGGTGTTGATGAATCAGGTGCTGCGAGATGGTCAAACCCAAGCCGGTACCTTCGGCACGGCCGGTGATCATCGGGTAGAAAATGTTTTCGATTATTTCCGGCGGAATGCCAGGACCGTTATCGATAATGTCGAGACGACAAACCAGCGAATGGTGCTTGCGACCAATAGTGTATTGGCGTTGGATGCGAGTGCGCAGTTGAATCACCCCATTAACCACATGAGCTTCCAACAACGCCTGCATGGCATTGCGCACTATGTTAAGCAGTGCCTGTATCAGCATCTCCTTATCGCCCTGCATATTGGGAATACTGGGGTCGTAGTCGCGCACAATGCGGATCGCATCATTACTTTCCGCTTTGATGATGTTAGCAACCCGCTCAATCGCCTCGTGAATATTTAACGACTGCCACTTGGGCAACTGATTAGGACCCAGCATACGGTCGACCAGGTTGCGCAGGCGGTCCGCCTCATCAATGATAATGTTGGTGTATTCACTCAACCCGGGGTTGGGCAGCTCCCGCGCCAGCAATTGCGCCGCACCGCGAATTCCGCCCAGCGGGTTTTTAATTTCATGCGCCATGCCACGCACTAGATTACGTGTCGTCTCATGGGAAGTGGTAAGCATCTCTTCGCGACTGATGCGCAGCAGCCGATCGATCGGCTGAATTTCAATAATCAATCCTTCATGATCACCGAAAGGGGTGACGGTGTAATCTACCGTCAGGTTGCCACCACTTAATAAACGCCATTCTGCATGGCGCTTGGTGTAGTGATTGGCCTGAACAGCCGCAAGCTTTAATTGGCGGTCAGTTTCATCGGATTCATAAAAAAAATAGGTGATGGGCTCACCGGTATTGCTTTCACAACTCATTGCGAGCAGCGCTTCGGCGGCCGGATTCATATGGCAAAGCAGCAAATCAGTATCCACCAAAACGATGGCAGTACTTAGGCTATCCAATATGGGTTTATAGATATCGCGCGGACTCACCGGGTTATGCTCTCCTGAACGCCTCGACAATGGGCACTTGGCTTACTGCAAAAACCAAACCAAGTAAGAAAACAGCACTATTCAGCTGATTTAGCTGGTAAAGCTGTCCATTATGGGGATTTTCAGAAAAATCATAGCACCGAATTGGTGCAACTATTTTGGAGTGGGCGTTGGTGGGGCAGGTTTTTTAACAATTGGACGCATAAGGCTCACGCTGACCGGAGCGGACGTGCCCAATGATTGACCATTGGCGTCTATAGCCTCCACCACCAGATTGTGGCTACCGCGCGGGACATCCTTAACAATGATATTGGTCATTGAGGTTTCCTCCAGCAGCTCACCATCCATAAAGTATACCAACAGATGATCTGGCTGAAGCTCAGGCTCGACCTTGATTGCAATAGCCAAATCCCGCTGACCGACAGGAATAATTAACTCATTGCGTGGACTGATGATTTCTATCTGGTAACTCATAGCCGCAGGCTGCGACTGGAATGACTCAACCGGGGTGGACTCAGGCAACGGCTGGGCACCGGGCACAGTGTTTATTTCACGCAGCTCCACTTTTTGAGCGTTGTCGCTTTTAGGTTTGTCAGTGTAGATAACACGACCATCTTTATCGACCGTCTTGTAAACATCAGCCACCACCCAGGGGGCAAGCGATAATAGCAACAGCAAAAACACACGCATGATTTTTCCCTCTCCAACTCATTCCCCAAGAGTAGCCTTACAGCCCTTAAAGAAAAAGCCCGAGCAGTTCCCTGCTCGGGCTTTTTCTGGAGCGATTCACGGTTTTGCCGGAAAACCGGCAAAACCTGACTTATTACACGCTGTAGTAGAGTTCGAATTCTACTGGGTGTGGAGTCATGTTTACGCGTTGGATATCAGCCTTCTTCAGCTCAATGTAAGCTTCGATGAAGTCTTTGCTGAACACACCACCGGCCAACAGGAAGTCGTGGTCCGCTTCCAAGTGATTCAGCGCTTCTTCCAAAGATGCACACACTTGTGGAATCAGTGCTTCTTCTTCCGGCTCCAAATCGTACAGGTCTTTAGTTGCTGGCTCGCCCGGATGAATCTTGTTCTGAACACCATCAATACCAGCCATCAGCAATGCAGCGAAGCACAGGTATGGGTTAGCAGTTGGATCAGGGAAACGAGTTTCGATACGCTTGGCTTTTTCACCAACAGTGTAAGGAATACGGATAGAAGCAGAGCGGTTACGAGCTGAGTAAGCCAGCATTACTGGAGCTTCGAAGCCTGGAACCAAACGCTTGTAAGAGTTGGTAGATGCGTTACAGAAAGCGTTCAGAGCTTTAGCGTGCTTGATGATACCGCCAATGTAGTACAGGGCAGTTTCAGACAGGCCAGCGTAAGCGTCACCAGCGAATTGGTTTTTGCCGTTCTTGGAGAAAGACTGGTGAACGTGCATACCTGAACCGTTGTCGCCGATCAGTGGCTTAGGCATGAAGGTAGCGGTTTTGCCGTACTGGTGAGCAACGTTGTGTACGCAGTACTTCAGGATTTGTACTTCGTCCGCCTTCTTAACCAGAGTGTTAGCACCTACGCCGATTTCACACTGACCAGCATTAGCAACTTCGTGGTGATGGATTTCGATTTCCAGGCCCATTGCTTCCATCGCGTTACACATTGCACCACGGATGTCGTGCAGAGAGTCGATTGGTGCAACTGGGAAGTAACCACCTTTTACGCGTGGAGCGTGGCCGTGCTTGCCTTCAACATCATCACCTGATTGCCATGCAGCTTCTTCAGATTTGATTTTGTAGAAAGCGCCACCCATGCTTGAGTTGAAGTGAACACTGTCGAAAATGAAGAATTCTGGCTCTGGACCGAACAGAGCGATGTCACCCAGACCGGTAGACTTCAGGTACTCTTCAGCGCGCAAGCCGATAGAACGTGGGTCGCGGTCGTAACCCTGCATGGTCGCTGGTTCAACGATGTTACAGCGAACAATGATGGTCGCTTCGTCGTAGAAAGGATCCAAAACGGCAGTTGAATCATCCGGCATCAGAATCATGTCTGAGTCGTTAATGCCTTTCCAGCCAGCAATAGACGAACCGTCGAACATTTTGCCGTCGGTGAAGAAGCTGTCGTTAACAACGCTTGATGGGAAAGTTACGTGCTGCTCTTTACCTTTGGTATCAGTGAAGCGCAAGTCGATCCAACGAGCTTCGTGTTCTTTGATCAGGTCTAAAGTCTTAGACATTGAATGCCTCCAAGTTGTAATAGCCCGAAGGCTACGATGATGAAAATGTTGTTATTACAGTCGGCTGGTAAGCTTTTCTGGCGAAAAACTAACCGGAAAT
>JACCDS012351416.1_pt1 | contig 22295 bp, 18 predicted proteins | sample 7446441 | NCBI WGS metagenome assembly JACCDS01 (sample SAMN15323445, study PRJNA562643) | freshwater metagenome | isolation source: river surface water | place: USA:Blue River Watershed | collected 2017-08-17 | reverse complement strand
CATCTTCCTATATAACTGCCCAAACACCAAATACAACACTGTTAAAAATCCTGCTAAGAAGCCTCCTAAAACCAGTGATTTTAACCTGCCCACTTTATCCTTTTCTAAAGGCAAAATAGGGCGGTCTATTAATTGTACGAGTGGGGTTTCTTTTCTTAAGTTTACTTTTGATAACTCCAACTGAGCAACTAGCTGAGTGAGTATTGCGGTATTTGCTTGAACATCTACCTGGCGTCTTGTGCTTGGCGTGCGCTTCACATTTAAAGCCGGATTCAAATTGTAAACATTATCACTCGCTGTAGCCACGCCAGTAATAGCGCTATTCAATTCGGCCCTAATGCTATCTGCTTGGTGTTGTAAAATATCTACATTCAACCTCGATTTTTTACTTTTTGTTTCAATATAAAAATCAGAGGTTTCTTTTAGCAATTGCTCACAAAATAATTTAGAAAATAATTCACTTTCAGTTTTAACTGTTACGCTTATAATACTTACTTTTTTATCTTTTTGAGCAATGACTAAATTACTTTTTGTCAACCCTGCGGAAATGGTTTGCAAGATTGAATCCTGCGCCAAACTAAATTTAGTTCTATCTGCATTCACAGGAAAATTAATATTAGCAAGTGTTGGTTTTTTAGCCCAGCCTTCTTTTAGTTCATTAATCTGAATATAATAATCTGCAAGGCTAATTTCTTTACCTGCTATTTGAACTGGATTTAGTAATGTTTTTTCTACCACCAAACGGCTCTTCATTAACTCAATAATATTTGAACTTGTAAATAAACCTCCACCGCCGCCGCCTAAGTCAAAACCAAAACTACTTGCTAAACCCATAGCACCTCCCATTCCGCCACCTTTATCTTCCTCTAACACAAAAGTAGTGGTTGCTAGGTAACTAGGTTTTTGAAAACTCGCATAAACAAATCCTATGATGCCACCTAAAGCTGCAATACCAATTATGAGTTTCCACTGCGTTTTTAAATAAGCAATCCACTCCTGTATTTTTTGAATCAATTCCTTTAAAGAAATCTCATCGTTGTCTATCTGTTGTTGTTCATCTGTCATCTTCGTCATATTATCTATTTAAGATAGAAATGGTTGCAATCGCACCTGCAACCTGTGCAAGCGTTGCTGCAAACTGAATAATGCTCGTTAAGGCTTTTTCTCTTTTCACATCTGTCTCTGGTATCACTATTTCAGCGCCTGGTTTAATCGTTGGGTTGATTCTGAACAAACCAAAGTGCATAGTTCTTTTAGATTTACCATTTGCATAAACCACATACGCCCTGCCCCTTCTGGCATATTCACTAACACCACCCGCAGAACTAATACATTCTCCAATATTTAATCCATCACGATACACGATATTGGTTGGCCTTAAAACCCCTCCACTTATTTTTACGCGGTTGTCCACTTTTGGGATTACTATCTCGTCTTTATCTCTTAATACCAAGTCTAATTCAGAACCTGGTTTTTCCAAAATTTTGTTGATGTCTATAGCAATCTGATAATAATCGGATGATAGTTCTTTGTAAATCAATTCTAAGTTTTCTTTAAGCTTTTTATTGTCTTGCTCTTTTGCATCCTCTGTTAAACCGTCGCCTAAACTCAAGTTCGACTTAATATCTAAATTTTCTGTCATTTGACGTAGCTTAAACCTTCTATTATAAGCTTGTTCAATGGATGTTTTAGACTCATCCGATCTTAAAGTATCAATATTATACCTGCTTCTTTTAATGTAAGCGCCTTCTCCATAGGCTTGTCCAATTAGTCCACCAGCTCGTGAAATAATATCACTCACACGTTCTACACGGCTGCCCAGAGTATATTTACCTGCATTGTTCACCTGCCCAGTGATACTCACTACTTCGGGATTAGTGTAACCTACTTTTTTTGTCACAGTCACAACATCCATTGGTTGTAATACAAAATTTTCTTGGCCTGGATTAAAACTTAAATCACCATTTATAACAGTGCTAAGAATATTGGCTACTTTATTATTAACCACTGCATCGCCATCGTTTTGTATTAGTCTTGCTACTTCAATTTGCTTACTCGCTTCGTATTTAAATCCGCCTGCCATTAAAATCAAATCCTTCACCGTCATACTATCTACATAGTTAAAACGGCCTTGGCTTCTGACTTCTCCCAATAAATCTACAGTTAAGGAGTCTCTTAAGTCAACAACGGAATTAATATACAGTTCATCTTCTCTTTGTAAAAAAATATTTTCTTCGGACCCTTTTTGTAAGGCCTTACCTAAATTAATACTCACCAATTCTTTTAATAAATTTGGTTTTAGGCGGATGAGTTGAGCACGTCCCAAATAAGCATCTTCTTTTAAACCATCTGCTTTCTGAATTAAATCGCTAATACGCATGCCCTCTGTTAACTCATACACGTCTGGTCTAAACACCGCACCAGATAACTTCACCCTGTTCTGAAAACGATCTAAAATTTTAGACACTTGGATAATATCACCACCCTGTGGTTGATAACTTGTAAATTGATTTTGTGGTAAGTCTTTTACAGCTTTTTCTTTTTCATTTTTTTGAATGACTTTCACCCAAGCAGTATAAGCTGTATCATCAAAACCGCCTGCATATTGTAAAAAATCTTTGAAAGATTCCGTGTCATTTAATTCAAAAATACCTGGACGTTTTACCTGGCCCTTTATCTCGATCCTACCTTTATAAGCTGGTACACGAATTACATCGCGGTCTTTTAAACCCATATTTTGTGATTGATCTCCATTTTGCATAAAAGCATATAAGTCGATCTTTTTGAATAACTTATTGTTTCTGATGAGTTCAATATTTCTGTAGGATCCAATATCATTTGGACCTCCAGCTTCGGTCAAAGCGTTTAAAATAGTAGATAAAGAAGATACATTGTAATTACCGCTTCTTTGTGCCCCAATAATGGTCACTTGGATGGTTCTAGTATCACCTACGGTCAATGCTAATTTGGATTCACCAGACCTTAAACTTGGATAGGCAGTGTTCGCCATCTGTTGTTTGATTCTTGTGGTAGCAGCTTCTATGGTCAATCCTGCTACTTTCACACGTCCTACATTATCTATCAATACATTCCCTTCCTTACTTACATCTAAATCTGCACTGTATTCCTGAACACCATACACGACTAGCTTCAATACATCGTTGGTGCCTACTTCATAGTTCATTGGAGTAGCAATATTTTGATTTTCACCAAAACTATTTTCATTTGCAAACAACTCCGATCCATAGATTAATGGATTGATTTTGTTAATAAAGGTATTTTGGGTGCTATCCTTTCCAAATACTGGTTTTTTGCTCACAGTTATCTTGGTCAATGGTGAGCTAGTTTTACTACCAGATTTAGAGTTTGCCAACCTAGCTTTAAGCTTAGCGAACTCTGCAGGGCTCATCCCTTTTGCAATGGCTTGAGCTTCCACCATATCAATACTAACACCTGATTGTTTTAACTGGGCTTGAATTTGTGCAAGTTCTGCATCTGTTAGGGCATCTACCTTAATAGTTGATAAGTCCTTGCCTGCCAATAAATTACCACCATTTTGAGCAATTACAATGGTGCTTGTAAATAACAAGAAACACAAGCTTAAAAAGGCGCTTTTGAATAAATTCATATAAAGAATTTTTGGATTTTTAATATGGCTATGCCACTCTAAGTCACAAAATAGACCTAGTATTTGATTTTTTACAAATATAAAACAACAGTTCAAATTACGTATAAAAATGTGGTAATCTGTGGTTTATTTATACATGCTTTATAGCCTTAAAATGGGGGGGGGAATCTGAAGCGAAGATAAGGATTAAAATGATTTGTAATGTAAATAAGCTATTAATTTTCACTCGTTTATCAAAAATAATTGACTAAAGTTTTAACAGTTTTTATATAGCTTTGTTTATCCCCAACAAACAATTAAAATTTTCATAAATCATCTGCATGCAGAAACCAAGTCTTTTTTTTAAAAATATTAGGTATATCCTAGATGCCTTGGTGGTGTTTCTTAGTTATTTTCTCACTGCTTATTCCTTTAATGAGGGCATTATTCCATTAATTAGCCCTGTTTTTTACATAGTTGCGATTGGTTTATGGTGGTCTATGTCGCTATTTTCAAAGCTTTATTCGGATAGAAGGTCCAACAAGTTCTCCGAGGAGATTGTTTTTATCATCTACCATTCTATACTTTTTGCTGTTTCGCTAAGTTCTATGTTGTTTTTTCTGAGCCTAAACCATAATTATTCCTCTCCTTTTATCATCGTATTTGTTAGTGGCTGCTCTTTTTTAGCAATTGCTACCAAGTATGCACTCAGAAAAAAGATCCACTCTGCACTATACCATGGGGCTTATTTTGACCAAGTATTGTTAATTGGAAATAACCAAGTAGCAGAAAATTTTATAGACACAGTCCATAAATATTATTACTATGGTTACCAATGTGCAGGATATATCGCCGAACAACCAACCATACAAAATGAAGTGCAATATTTTGGACAGTTTGATCAATTGCAACAAGTTTTGAATTCCAACAAAATCAATGAAGTATTTATAGCACTTTCAAATAAAGACTCCAAACAAATCCAAGAGTGCATTCGCATTTGTGATAATAACAATGTACGCGTGAGGATGTTGCCAGATTTAACAGACTTCACAACCTCTAGTGTATACATTCAAAATATTGGTCAGTTACCTGTAGTGAACATTGGTTCCTTGCCTTTAGACAAAAAAGAACATAAACTTGCGAAAAGAATTTTTGATATTCTTTTTTCTGGATTGTTTTTTTTAACCATTGGAATTTTTATTTTTCCAATCATCGCTATCATTATTAAGTTAACAAGTAAGGGGCCAGTTATTTTCAAGCAAGAACGTTGGGGATTAAACAATCAAAAAATAATTTGTTTTAAATTTAGGTCCATGATTAAGGAAAGCTCCGACATAGACGAAGGAGGTAATTACAATCAAGCCCATAAGAACGACCCAAGAATAACTTTAATTGGAAAATTTTTACGTCAAACTAACTTAGATGAATTGCCGCAGTTTTGGAATGTACTACTTGGTAATATGTCGGTTGTGGGACCACGTCCCCATCCTACACCATTGAATTTAGAATCAATTCAAACTGTTGACAATTATATGCTTCGCCACCAAGTATTGCCTGGTATTACTGGATTAGCGCAGGTGAATGGTTGTAGAGGAGAAACTAAAACAACGCAAGAAATGCAGCGTCGTGTAAATTTTGATTTATACTATATTCATAGATGGTCCTTTTGGCTAGACTTGCAAATTATCATTCAAACAGTGGTGAATATTTTTAGAGGCGATCAAAATGCGTATTAATGAAAAATAAAATTTTTTTACTCCTAATTATTTTTTTATTGAGCTTTGGCATTAAGGATATTAATGCGCAAACCATTTGGGAAAATAAAAATACAGAAGCCCAAGCCTATCTTGCAAGGATGGCACAAAAGGGTTTGATACAATTAAATGATATCATTCAGCCTATCGAAAGAACAAAGATTGCAAGCGCATTGAATCAATTAAACCAACAAAAAGAAAGCTTAACTGCTACTGAATTAAAAGAGTTACAATTTTATTTGCAAGAATACAACCAAGATCTTGCAATAGACTCACTCAAAAAAAATGAAATTGGTTTTTTTGTTAAAGATGCTTACCAACGCCCAAGAATGTTTTTTATTCATACCAAGGATTTTACAATGACCTTAGATCCTAATGTGAGTACAAATTTTATTGGAGGGACAGGGCTTAATATTACCCAAGTAAGCAATGGATTAAATTTGTGGGGTAAGGTTGGAAAAAAATGGGGCTATCAATTATTGTATAGAGATGTGACTGAATTAGGATCTGTACGTAATTTTTATACCGTTAATAAATTAGATTTTAGAAGACAGGATGCCAAAACTGGTATCATTTTAGTAGGACTAAATGATGATAGAACAATTAATCACTCTGATATTCGAGCCACAATCAATTACAGCTTTAAAAATGGTTCAATTAGTTTTGGTAAAGACCAGATTGTTTGGGGCTATGGAGAGAACGGACGTATTGTTTTATCGGATCGTGCGCCAAGCTTCCCATTAATAAGATTTGACTACAATCCCATAAAATGGTTGCGATTTAATTATTTTCATGGTTGGCTTAATTCTGAAATTATGGATTCTACCAAAACATATCCAACCTATAACGGTGGGGTAAGTGGAGACATTCGCATTATTAATAGGCAAAAATTTATTGCAAGCCATACCTTACAGTTTAACCTAAAAAAGGGCTTGGACTTGGCTATTGGTGAAAGTATTATTTACAGTGATCAAATAGATCCTGGATTTTTATTGCCTATTAATTTGTTTAAAGTGTATGATAATAATAAAAGTAATTACCTTATTAATGCAGGCTCAAATGGACAGTATTTTTTACAGATAAGTTCAAGAAATCAATTGAAGAACACCCATTTATATGGCTCTTTGTTCATAGATGAAATAAGATTAGCCTCTGTATTTAATAAGGCTAAAAGCAGAAACCAATTAGGCTACACCTTAGGTGCATCAGTAACCGATTATTTTACGCCCTATCTAACACTAGGTGCAGAATATACTAGAGTAAACCCTTTTGTTTACAATAATTTAATTCCAGCACAAACCTATACCCAGTTTAATTATCCCTTAGGTGATTGGATGGGTAGTAATTTTCACAGAAAAATGATTTTTGCTCGCTACAACTACCTACCAAAACTAAAGTTTTATACAAGAATTCAATTTATGAATAAGGGTGGAGAAGGCTCGGTATATGATCAATACAATGCCCAACCGCAGCCAAAGTTTTTATCCGATTATGAGCAAACCAGAACTGATTTCTTTTTTCAAGCAAGCTATGAATGGATGAATAACCTCTACCTTAGAACAAGTTTTGAATACATAGACGATAAAAATACAAGAGGGCAAGGGAAAAGAAATAAAGAATCAATTATTCAAATTGGTTTTAGTTACGGATTGAACTAAAACATCCTCTTCCGAAAGCAAGTATAAGCCTACCCATGTCCAAAAAGGAAATGCACCCATTGGGCCTTCTAAAAAAACATCAAAACTTGCATTGATTAAAAAGGCCAATAAAATACAGCCAATAAGCAACCGCCTTGCTATTAATTGTTTTTTAAATAAGGGTTTTAAAACTTGTATTAAAAAATAAGTCCAAATTAAAAATATCAAAACACCAAACCTGGCCATGATATTTAAATGAAAATTATGGGGTGACCTTAGATTTTCATCTAAAGTAATGATATCGTCATCTGTCGCTAAACTCATCCCTAGTCCCTTTCCTATAAAGAAATTTGGAGCAGAAAAACTATAGTCCAATATTTTAGCCCACCATACCAAACGCCATATCACATTGTCCTCGGAAGTAGCGTCTGTGGTACCTCCTATAATCGAACTGAAATTATTTTTTATTTGTTCAAAACCAACCGACCTACCCTGAAAATTTTCTGTCACTTTAATATTAATATAGATTGGAGTAACAATTAATAAAATAACGGGTAAGTACTTTAATAACAATCTAACCCTAGATTGTAATTGGATATCCTTATTAAAATAAATAAAACAAAGCATGCTGGATAAAAAAGCAACGATACCTGAACGGCTATAAGAAGCTAGAATCAAAAAGTCTAAAGCAATTACTAAGCTTAATAACACGCTCCATTTTAAAGGTTTTTTTTCAAATGTATATAATAACAATAAAGTACTTATTAATAGCTGTACGCCCATATCCCCATTTTTATACAATAGAATTGGGATGCCTCCAAAAGGGGTTACCGTTTCAAAAAAGGGTACAAAATATTGTAAAATAAAATTCAATAACGCAACAAATGGAAACCATTTATAGATAAAAAAAAGGGTTTCCCAGACCTGTTCTATTTTGTCTTTAAATAAAAAAAGAATGAATACAAACCAACCATACTGAAATATAAAGGAATCCCTTATGAGGTCTATCATATCATATTTAGCAAATCCTCTTAAGATGTAGATACAACTAATGGCAATAAAAAATAAAATGAATTTGGTGGTTTTGTTCCAAATGAGTTCTACTTTTTTACGATCCATCAATAAAAGTAAAATACCAAATAGCCATAACGCTTCAACTAAATAAGTATAAGCAACGCCCTTGTTTAAAAATACATACAAGGTCATAACCAAAAGATAAGCCCTTAAATATAAATTTTTAACGAGTTCCATTAAAAAAGAATTTAACAGAAATATTCAATTGAAAATTAAATCTATCAGGTGTTTTAGTTGTTGGTTGCGACCAATAAGAAACACCATCTTCAATCCTTAGCCACCTCCAGTTCATACTTTGGGTATTTAGGAAGGAAGCTGCAATAAGTGTATTTTTTTGTGGATGAATTTGAACCTCAATTCCTGCAAGTAAATCAACCCAATATGCATTTGCTTTACCATAACCCACAGTACTTAAATAAGCATAATTATAAAAATCATTATTATGAACCAATCTTTGAAGATGGGCGCCTATTTTATTCAATCCCTTATTCCAACTTAAACCAATCGACTGTGTATTTGAGCCTGGTCCAATGGATGCACCTAATAACTGAGCATTACTAGTATACCCCTGTTTAACATAAGGACTAGTATACCAACTATTATATTGTGGTCCATCATAAGGCGCGCCTGGTGTAAATACTTTGCTCGGATCTAATAATTGTAACTGTGTGAGTTCTACAAAAAATTCTAAATAGGACTTTCGGTTTAGATTTGGGAAAATTTTTCTTGCACCAATAGTAAAAGCAGTTTTTGCACTATCATTAAAAAATTTCCATGGTAAAGGGACTTGATTAGGTGTGCCTAGTTCAACATAAAATTCAGCATGATCCTTTGGCATAATAAATCTACCCATGAGCACACCTATACTCATTTTTTCTCCTTGATCTTCAAACTTTACATCCTTAGAAGCAGTATAATTTATAGAGGAATAAGCATAACCAAGATAAAAATTTTGTAACCATTTAGGTTGCCAAGAAACAATATATGCGTTTATATTTCTGTTTGCTGTCTTTTTTGGAAATATACCACCTGCCCAAATAGTCCTCATAATACTATCATCGGGATTAGTGAATCTTGTAGAATCAAGTAAGCCAATAATTGCCTTTAATTCAAAATTTCCAATTGGTGTAGTGATAGGTTTATTTGTTTGTAAATAAACATGCTTGAAACCAGGTGCATTATTAGTAAACATCAAACTATTCATTTTGGCAGGTCCCCACCATATATTTTCTGTAGATACCCCTACACTAAACTTAGGATAACTTAGTCCAATACGTGATTGCCCTATAAAGAACTCTTGAATGGGTTTATTACCAAACTTTCTAAAGTGATCAATATTGTTTGCTGTAATTAAATAATATCTTGGCCACCAATTTCGGTCTGTTTGATTTCCCTTGTCCAAGTCCTGTGGCTCATTTACCGCATCTATCCATTCTGGTTGTAAATTAATATCAAGTGCACGCCATCTTAGATTAAGGCCAACGCTTATTCGCTCTTGTTTACCAACAGCAGGATATAAACTTCCATCATTAAAGCCAGAAGGCATATGGTCATTAAATTGTCTTGTATCAGTAATTTGAAAATTTTGTACTCTAAACTTTTTAAACCTTTCAGGAGAAGTCGTATCATTTAAATAATGTAAAAGTCCCGTTGATCTTGTAAAAAAGGAAATGGAATGCCCTTTATTCGAATCACTTAGATTACCAAGCAATTGTAAATTTCTATTATTTTCCAATAATTTTATTTCATCTAATAATGCTATCTGTGCAACAATATTAGTTGAAGTAAAAAATAAAATAAAGAAGGTAATATATTTTACCATAAAAAAATGGTGTTAATAAATGCGTATAAATTAGTTCTATTAGTTCCATTTGTCCAGAGATAATTTTTTGAATTAACATATTCTAAATTAGCACTGAATAAAATATTTCTGTAACGATACCTTGACTGAATACCATATGAAAAATCTTCCCATTTGGTAGTTCTTAAACCAAGATTTTCAATTGAGCCAGTAACAATTTGTGTTGGATTCTGAACTATATGATTAAATATAAGTCCGTATTTATTCCAACCTCTGTTATAACTTAAATTGACTGTTTGCATATTATTTCCAAATCCACTACCTGCTCCTAAAATTTGATTATTATGTGTGTATCCTTCTGTCATTCTTCCATGTTCATAAAAATTACCTGCATTTCGCATTAAATAACTAGGAGTTTGAGCCATCCTAATGACTTCTACTCCAAAATCCAAATAATCCATCTTGTTTAAATAGGATAATTTTTTAAATCCAAAGATGTAACCAGAAGCATGGGACATGTCTAGCATTAAGTCTCTAAAATTATCTTTTGCATCATTATAACCAAATTCAAAATACACTTCGGCATGATTTTTTGGAAAGACCCATCGGGTATTGAAAGATAAAATTTGGTCTCTATTAATGGTATCGTTGTATGCACTCCCAAAGAATGAACCAAGAACAGGTAAATATTTTGGTACAAAACCAACAATATTATTTTCAGCTAAATTCTGAAATGCCCTTGTTAAGCCAAAAGTGATATTTTTCATTATGACTGGCTGAAAAGTAAAAGTAAGCGCATTATAAGCTCTGTTTCTATTTTGTAAATTCAATTTTTTTAAGTTCCTATGCTCGAATCCTTGTGAGCTATCTTGTTTGAGTATCGCGGATATAATTTGAAACTGGAAATTGCCTAAAAATGTTTTTAGGGGTCTATTACTTGAGATAGAATAATGAAAGAATCCAGGTGCATTGTTACTCATTAACATCGAGTTAGAAATACCGGGACCCCACCAAAGGTTTTGTGTAGATGCGCTTAATGATATTTTGTTAAGATCAAATCTTACTGATGATTGACCAGGAAGTATTTTACTTAAACCGTTTGTTACTAAACCCCAGCTTTGATTTGTTTCATATTGGCCACTTGCTGTTTTAACAAATTCGGGCCTTAGCTGTATTTTTAAGTTTCCAAAAGAAGCGAAAATACCTGCAGACACTTGCATTTGGTAGCCTTTCGAATAGGACATTGCCCCATCATTCCAGCCATATGGATGATCTGTATTTAATTTTTGACTCAAATTAATTGGAAGTAAAGAGATTGAATTACCTCTAGACTGATAGAGGGAACCATTGTATTTTATATTGGAATCAATTAAGGATAAAATTTTAGCATAATTAAATTTTGTATCCGTATGATAAGGTCTGATAGTCAATGACTGATCACTTGGTATTTTATTTAATAACTGAAGATTTCTAATCTGCTCATCTATATCAGTAAATCCAACAGGTATTGCTAAAGATGATCTTACTCTTATTAAAGCATCCTGGATTTCTGGTTTCAATTTTAATTTAACTGAATCTTCTATTGCTAGTTCTAAAATATTTTTTTCTAATGCCTTTTTTTCGTTTAGTAATATTTCTTTCTTTTGTTCTATAGAAAATATTTTGGAATTGATATCTTCGATATTGTCACGATAGGAAATAATTTTTGATTTCTTTATTTGGGTGACTTTATATTTGGGAATTTTAAAAGAATCTAGTTTTTGATTCTTACTCCAAAAAATAAATTTTCTCAAATTTATATTTGAAAATTGGGGCAACTTAATTTTTATAGGATTATATGCCGGCGTTGAGATCTCCTTATTGACTTTAATTTTCTCAGGCTTTTGCTTTTTTTCTCTGACAACCTTTGCTGTTTTAGCAGGTTTAGCAATAGTAGTTTTTAATGTCTTTGTCTTTGTAGGATTAGCTGGAAAGATGCCTTTTATGAAATTTTTTATTTTTTCTGTATTGGGCTTTTTGATGACAATAGAATCTTGAGCAACAAGACTATTTGTAAACAAACTTACACCTAAGAATATAAATAAAAATGAACGCTTAAACATATTGCAAAATTACATAATAATTATCTTAGATCTAACTTTTTTAATAGATATCGTGTTGCCAGATAGATAAAAATAAAAGGGAAACTAATTTTAAAACGTTTTATTCTATAATATGCTAGTTGTTGCATTATAAATGAAAGAATTTTAAAGCTATTTATGCCGTTTTTTTTCATTGATCTTATATATTCTTCCAAAACAGCATATTCAATTGTTACTTCTTTAAAATAATGGAGTTTTTCTGAAAATATGGGTAAGTTATTCTCCCATTTCTTTTGTAATAAAAGCGCATTATTTAACCAAATTGTATCAAGTTTTCCTGAACTATGTTGGATTGAAATATCATATACACTTAAAAGTTTATACCCCGTTTGCTGTATTTGGAGACTAATATCCATATCGTAATAATGAAAACCTGAAAATGAAGTATCATCAAAGCGAATCTTACTAAATAAGGACTTCCTCACACAAAACCACAAGCCATCTAAGACAACAACCGGTAATGCATTGTCTTGTTTAGGTTGATAGGCAAGCTCTTGTTCACCATAGATAGATTGACAGATATAACCTCCGCTCCACCATGCGCCAGGTAAAGAGGCATAATAGGGTGAACCAGCTACGCCAACAGCACCAAGATTTGAAGCATTAAACCTATTCATTACACTTATTCCCCAGTCATTTGTTTTAAAAATAATATCATCGTGCATAAAGCAAAGCACTTCGTACTTACTTTTTTTTACACCTTCATTATAGGCACTAAAAATTGAATAAAGATTCTCTGAATTATCTATAATAACAAGTTCATATGGTATACCAATTGTTTGATTGATATTCTTTGTTAGTTCATCTGATATGGAGGCAGTCCTTGAACAGATTATAATTGAGATCATCTTTTATAAAATTTATTGATCAATTTAGTTGCCTGTTCTTGATATATATTGACTTTATTAAAATAAAAATGGTAGGCTGTAAACCAAATGAACGAAAACAAACAAGCACTGATTATAGTATATAAATAATAGCTTGTAAAATATTTACAAATTATTATTATGAAAAGATAAGGAAGACTTTCAAGTAATTTAATAAGTAATATATTAAAGTACCCATTTAAAGGAAAGTATTTTTTAGCAAAATAAATAAAGGATAAACTAACGGTTAATTCAGTAAATAAGATGGTGACAGCTGCTCCATTTTCTTTTGCAGTCGGAATGAGTAAAAAAGAAAGTAAAATACTGACACACATACCTATAATTGCAGAAATTAAGATGGCTTTATCTTTTGATAAGGCGCTTAAAACTTGGAAGCCAAATATACTAGATAAACTAACAATCAAAATAAGTGGCGCAGTTATAATAAGTGGCAGCGTAGCTCTTTCAAAAGTGGGTCCTAAAAAAAGTTGTATTATCTCACTTGACAAACCTACTAGTATAATTATCAACGGTATTGATAAGCCCACAATTAAATCATAACATTTTTTTACTAATAATTTAAATTGTTCTTCCCCGCCATTGTGATAAACATCAATCATTTGTGGAAACACTGCTACTGTAATAGAACCAAGTACAGCTATAATTAACTTTGTTAGTTTTAATGCAGAACTATAATAACCAACACTTTCATTATCTGCTAAAAAACCCAATAAAATAGTGTCTAATGAAAAATAAATACTAATAGAAAAAATAGTTAAAAATAAAATCAAAAGAGGTTTAATATGCTTGCGTAAATCTATTTCATCAAATTTTATTTGTTTAAACGTTAAAAGCTTATTTAATTGCCTAAAGTTGATGATTGAAATGATAACACTTAAAATAACTTGCATTACCATATAATAAACATAGTCTGACTTTTCTTTGATGAGTAAAAAAACAAATAAGATAAAAAGAAATCGGATAAAAAAAGATCTAAGTGCGATGTATTTAAATTCTTTTACTCCTATAAAAAACCATTCAAAATAAAATACTTGAAAAATGAAATATAAAATAGCCCAATAGAAAAGTTGTTTTTCTTCATTCAAAACAGGTACAAATTCAACTGCAATAAAAAAGAAAATAGATAAAAAAGAAGTAGTAACTAAGTTGATTAAAAATATTTCAGAAAATAGAATAATAAGTTCTTTTTTCTCATTCATTTTTTTTGCGATCTCCCTAACTCCATAAATAGGTATGCCTAATGCGGCTAGTAAAATAAAATATTTCGCAATACTTTCTGAAAAATTCAATTTGCCAATATTGTCTGGCCCCAAGACCCTTGCTAAATATGGAAAAGTAATAAGCGGAAACAACACTTGCGATATTGCAAGTAACACATTGTAAAAAATATTTTTCTGTGTCTGCATCTTGATTTATCTATAGCTTTCGTCTACAAGAAAACGATATAAATTCGCAAACAATTTAGGGATGCGCTTTAATTTATACTCAAGTGGTATACCATACACATATTTTCTGTTGATTACATCACGCACAAAATCTGGTTCAAATTTTGTAGGATTTCGATTCAGAATATCCATACAATAGGATTGTAATTCTGCAATCTCCGTTAAATTATCTTTCCCGTTTCTAAAAATCCTATTGTCTGTTCTGATTGGCCTGCAATGCTTCATGCTCACTGCATGCACCACTGCAGTTTTTGTTTTGCCCAATAGAACTTGTATAGTTGGAATTAAATACACATCAATTCCAGTTCCAGAAATACTTCTTTGAAATTCCTTACCTGCCTCAAAAAATACTGCACTTGAATAAAAAGGCGCCATAATCTCTACCCAATGAGTAGGCATTATTACACTGCCTGCTTTTTGTATAAATTGTCGATGATGATAATAACTGTCATGCGTTAAGCTTGCCTGAAACACATCCAACTGCTCCATATTGGCTATGAATAGCAATTTATTTAAATCGTTATAGCTTATAAATATGTCATCATCGAATAAGCCTATATATTTAAAATCAGTTACGCTATGTTGGATTAAATAATTATATACTCCTAGTAATATATCTCCTTTACATTCTGTTTTTTGACTTAGATAATAAGCAGGTTGCAATCCTTCCAATTTGCTTGAATTATCCTGGCCACTATAATCAAAAATAAAAAGATCAAAATCAGGTACTGCGTCTTTAAGAATATAAGATAAGGGGGACGAAATTCCATCCCAACTTATTACTACAATTGATTTTTCGTAAATTGATTTCTGTATACTTGACATCATGCTTAACAAAAGTAAGCTAGAATTTGATTCCTAAGACTAAATATCTTAATTATTATGATGCGTTTTAGTCGGTCTATATTAGCTTCTTTTCTAATAGTGCTATCTGTGGTTTGCCAAGTTGAAATTAACTCTGGTTGTATAGCCCCAATTTTAATTACCGCTTGATCCACATAATGTTTATACAAGTCTACCGGGTAGTTAATTTTACTAGACTGTTTCAATAAATGCTTTGCAGCTTTAATATTTAATGAATAGCCATATGCGCCATATACGGACCTGATTAATGGAACACCAATCTTAAACTTTTTATCAATGGATTCTACGGTAGATTTCTTTATACTAACATGATTATTCCAGGCTCCCCAAAAAAATAAATCATACCCAGTTTCTACCTTCTGCATAGTTTGTTCAATCAGGTGCATATCATTGATCTTACTATCTGATTCTAATACTAGAAAATGTTGGTTTGGTTCGTTATTTTGTTCTACTATTTTTTTCCATATGCTTCGGTGAGACATGAATACACCAACCTCGGATGGCAATAGCTTATATCCCGATCTTTTATATGCATTTTTAATCAAATCATTGATAAAGGGAACTTTTTGCCTAGCTGGGAAAATCGGATCGACCAAAACTGAATTAGGTAAAACCTCTTGCATTAAATTTACCTGAGCTTGTCTAGCATGCTCATTTTGTCCGTAAATTATAAATGCTGGAATCGGTTTTGTCATATGAAACCTTTAGTATGGAATAGTAGTGGTCTGGTATTTATTAAATTCACAATAATACTGCCTTGCAACAGCATAAGGTGTAAAGAATGCTTTAGAGCCTCCCCCTGGATATAAGATGAAATGTTTTTTATTAAGTAGTTGACTTAAGTGTATAGGTAAACTGTCTGCTCCAATAATAAAATCTGCCTCTTGTATAAGTTGAATCAATTCTTTAAAATTGTTATACACAGTTTGATTAAATATAAGATCTGTTTGCATTTGCACTTTAATAGGACGACCTGTTTTATTTACTTGACTCACTCTTTTAAAATAAGCAACCTGTATATTGGCACCTCTTTGATTCACCTCTTTAATAATTGATTGTACAATTTCTTGGGGGATGTTTCTTTTTGATATTCTTGCATCTGGCAATAATAAAAAATGCTTTTTTTCAATATTATCGTTGATAAATTTTGAATTGGCTTCATGCCCAAAAAAATTAGCATACTCTTGGTAGACAAGATCTTTGTTGACAATACTTTCAAATTTTTTCCCTGTCACTAATTGTAAAAGGCCTTTCTTTCTACGCTGCTCCAAAATTTCTTCTCCTGTATTTAAAGAGGGATTTTCGTTTAAATACTTTTTTATTTTTCTTGCTTGTTCAAGAGAGCTTTGATCAAGTAAATACCTGTTCGTGAATAAATTTAATTGCCCCAAATGAATACCAAAATCCTCAAAACTAATGTCTAATTGACCGGTATCTATCACGGACGAAATCGCTTCAAACAAGGGATATAAATGATTCGACGCAATTAATTTTACTGAAGATGGATTTGCGGACAACATCGCAGACCTAACTGCAATCACAAAATCGCCATATGCTCTGAGTAAAAATAGGCGACGCATTTATTTTAATGTAGAGTTTCTGTATATGAATAAATGGCGAAAAATACACCAATTAAAACACCTACTAATAATCCGCCTAATAAAAAAATAATCCAAGATGGTTTTTGATTCACAAGCGGATACTTTGGCATATCCAACACCTGTATCACCGGCGTTTGACTTATTTGAGATAATTTAATTGCTTCTAAATTTTTTAAAACTTCTCCATACAAATTAAATACAACAGTTTTATCTTTTTGTTTTAAATCCTCATTCACTGAATAGGATTTCATGCCACTATTTGCATTGAATAGGGCCACTGCATCAAATGATTTACTATATAATATATCATGTAAAGAGTCTGCCTTTAATTGTAAACGAACAATATTATTATTCATATTGCTCGTTTTGATATTTACATATAAATCGCCCGTCTCTTTTAATAAACGCTCTGTGAATAATTTTGAAAATATTTGATCTCTCGAGATAACTTGAATATTGATAATTGATCCTTTTTTATTTTGTCTTCTAACTTCTAAATTATTCTTGGCAACTTTCTGATACACTTCAAATAAAATACTATCTCTTTTTAATTTTTCTACTTCGTTTTTTGGTGTGGTATGAAAATTAAAATTAGCCAACTGCGGGTCCTTTGTCCAAGTTTTAAAAATACCATGTGCAGAAGAATAGATGTCTGCTAAAGTGGATGAATTTGGATTGGATGGCTCAATGCGACTTAACAATACTTTTTCTACAATCAATCTTGACTGTATAATATCTAAAATATTGTCTCCTTCAAATAAGCCTGCGCTTCCTCCAGTTAAACTACCAATATCAAATCCAACCTGGGATGCCAATGCGCCAATACCTGATTTTGAACCTGATTTTTCCTCTACAATGAAAGTAGCTTCTGCTTTAAACTTGTCCTTCTCAAAATAAGCATAGCCTAGACCTATGCACCCAGTGAAGATGGAAATTTTTAAAATAAGCATGTATTGAGAAAAGATATATTTGATAGCTTTTCCAACTAAACTCATTAAATCAGAAAGTAAAATCTTTTCGGACATATATAATATTATCTACAAAGCAATTGTTTATCAATTGATTGTAAAATTAAAGCTTTTAGGTAAGAAATAACCAAAATCAAGGACTATCTAGCCAGCTTTCAAGTTCTAATAGTCCAATCCCTCTTTCTTGGACCTATCTACTCAATCTATAAATGGTCAAAGCCGCTCTTTTGATCAAAAATGGGAGTTGATTTAGGTGGATGGTTTCACCCGGCGCGTGAGCGCCGCGTCCCGAAGCTCCTAATCCATCAATACAATCCACATAGGCCGCTACATAGGAAATATCCCCTGCACCCCTGGATCCAGGGTCACCCGCCACAGTGGGGCCGGCCCCCATATCCATTGATATTGAATTGATTACGCTTAAAACTTGGTTATTGCCCTCGGTCGGCGCCATACTTGGGATCCCGTCCACAAAACTGATTTTAGCACTAGTTTGTGCTAGGTTCTGAGCTACAATCTCCCTCATTTTGACCCTGGCGCGGTCTTTTTGATCTTCGGTCAAGAACCTTAAGTCCCCAGTCACCGTCACCGCCGGAGAAATAATATTGGTTTTGGCAATCGCCGCTCCTTTTGAGGTCTCACTATTATATTCAATGTCCGACCCGCCAATAATGATGCCCGGGTTAAAAGTCAAATATTTTTCGGTGCTCAAGGTTTCTCTGAACTGATTCAAGATTCTTGCCGCTTCATAAATCGCACCATATCCAGCACTTGGCGTGAATACCCCGGAACTATGTCCTGTTTTTCCAGTCACATCTAGTCTCCATCCACTCGCGCCCCTTCTTCCCGTTGCCACTGAGTTCAATCCATTCGCACCTTCAAATGCCAAAGCGATATCTGCCTGCTTGGCCCTATTGATAAAATCGCCTCGGGTCACTTCTCTTGGATAACCCGCATGCTCCTCGTCCCCTGTAAAATAAGCGGTGATGTCTGTGTTTTTTAATAAGCCCGCCTGCTCCAATGCTTGCAATGCCATAATCACCACCACGTCTCCGCCCTTCATATCGTTCACGCCTTGACCCGTTGCGGTGGAATCGTTCAACATGGTAAATGGATTGGCTGGCATGTCTGGTTCAAAGACGGTATCTAAATGTCCGATAAGGAAAAGGCGTTTTCCTTTTTTAGAAGAAGATGAGTTAGAGGATGCGGCGGCACGACGACTCGCCACTAAATGCCCGGCACGTTTTATAGAATCTGGCATTGCAACCCACTCTGTTGTGAATCCTGCTTTTTCAAATTCCTTCGCAAACAAAGCACCAACTTTCTTTACCCCTTCTATGTTTAAAGTTCCGCTATTAATATTCACCGACTCCTTAAGCATCTCTATTGCCTGCGGCATATGCGCATCAATCCAAGCCATCACTTGCTTTTCCTCTTTAGATAAACCTTGAGCTGCATTCGCTGGAGTCGTTTTCACTTTCTGTGCAAGGCTTGTCATTGCAATAAGGATGGTTAAAAAAAACAAAGCAGATTTTTTCATAGTGGTGGTTTTAGAAAATACTCTAATTAGTAGGTACAAGTTAGTAAAAAATTTAAAGTAGAAATACTTTAAATGTGCTTTATAATAAACATGAATTTCAGGCATATTTATAACCCTATCATATGCAGGAAACAAATTGATTATTTAAAAGATAATAGTATTAATTTAGTAAAATGAAAACCATAGAATTAGAATTACCTGATGAGCTAAAAGCTGATAATCAAGAATTAAAAACTTTTTTAGCTGCTAAGCTTTTTGAAGCTGGAAGACTTACTATGAGTCAAGCTGCAAGAAGTGCTGGTTACACGATGTCAGAATTTATGGATTTACTAAAAAATTACAATGTGTCTGTTATCAATCATCCTGCATCTGATTTAGAATCAGATGTAAGCAATGCAAGAGAAAGTATACGTTGATACAAGTGCACTTATCATTCTAAATAAAATCGATGCCTTGGGTCTTTTAAATAAGATTTATGGCAATGTGTTTATTACAAACTTTATTAATGCAGAGTTGAGTGAAATTTTGCCTTCTTGGATAATCATTGAACCAGCACATAATTTTGAGCAATCCTTTTTAAAGAACTTTAATTTAGGGCCAGGAGAATCTAGTATTATCATGAATGCATTAGAGTATAATGGATTCTTAATAATTGATGATTTAAAGGCACGAAAAATTGTAACCACATTAAGTTTAAGATTTACTGGCAGTGTTGGTATATTAATTACTGCAAAAAAGCTCGGTTTCATTTACTCAGTAAAATATTATTTAGAAAAAATTCAAACTACTAATTTTAGAATTAGTGATGCTTTAATTTTTAAAGCACTAGAAATTGCTAATGAAAAATAAATGCATAGAGCCTATTCTAAGTTTGATCTTTTAATGAAAGTACTAGATTAAATTGTATAAGAAAAAAAACAAAAGTATAAATACTCGAAAAAGCGAATTCATTTTGTTGTTTCTTCATTTCTAAATCAAACATCATGAAAAAAATTTCAACATTCGTTTTATCCATTTGTATTTTAATGTTTTCATCTAGTTGCCAAAAGGAATCATCAACTACCAAATTAGATGATTCTATGTCTAAAGTTCGAGATATAGTTGGGGGGAGTGGAAATCTTATTGCATTAAATGAAAAAGATATTAATGATATTCCATTGCTTTCGATTGATGAATTCAGAATGGCATATAAAGAATTTAATAGCCCTAAGAAATTCACAGGTACTGCAGAATTAAAGGAAAAAGATAGTGAGTCCGTTATTAGTATAAAAAAGGCATCTTCTATAACAGCTTTTGATGAATACGCAGATGACGATCCAAGACCAGCAGGTTATTATCATGCTTCTTTCCCGTTTTATGTTTCTTATTACACTTCAATCAATAATAATATTATGCCGCATGGATTTTATACAATGCATCTTGATTTTAATACTGATAAATTTGGAAGAGTTATTGGCAATCCAACATTATCCTTTACAGGGGTTGGCTTCTTTAGCTGGACTTACGTGAACTCGTCTCAAATCAATTTTAATAGTTCAAATACAACTTCAACATTTACAATAACAGGAAGCAATATGTTTGGCATTCAGTTAGGCGGATTGACACTTGGATGGTCAAATAGAAGTAATTATTTTTTCTCGGTGAATATGGATTCAAACTATGAACAAGATGCAGTTAGAGTGGAACAAAAATAAAATTTATACCTATGCTATATCTATTAATTTCAATTGGTGCCTTATTGATTTTATTTAACCTATTCATCTGGTTATATGATGAACAAAAAATAAAATTATCAATTCACAAAAGTTTGAAGCTTTTTAAATATGTATCAATAATAGTTCTTGGATTTTATTTCCTGATTGCTATGTATGTTTATCTATTTATTCCAAATACATTTAAATAAAAATATTACTTCCTTATTTTTTATATGACATGAAAGAACCTTTAAATGATTTCACAAATATTACTACAGTAATATTATATATTCTTTACTCTATTAGTAAGCGATTATATCTAAATCAAACACTCGTAATTATTTTAGCAATCGCATGGGCGATAAATCTAAGTCTCATTATTTATTTGATTTATAAAATAGTAAAAGACAAAGAGGCTATGGAAAAGTCTACTAGAAATTGGCTTTATTTTAGAACCATTGCGAACCTGGGGTTTATATATCTTACTCTGAGACTAATTTGAATGTAAAAGGGTATAATAATTGTTCTATTTTAAATCTTTTATTTGTTTTATTATAAAACAATAAGTAGTTTTAAGAATGGAAACTTTATCAAAACATGAATTAGGTAAAAAATTAGTGCAAATAAGGAAGTCAAAAGGGTACTCTCAAGAAGAGCTTGCAAAAGTGCTTGAAATCTCAAGACCTTCTCTGGCACAGATTGAATTAGGTAATAGAAGCATCGACATTTTTGAAATTCAGAAAATGGCATCGATACTTGGCTTTTCGATTGACGAACTAGTTAATGCCAATCTAACATTGCTTTCCGAACCCGAGATGATGTATTCCTCGATAAAAAAAACAGAAACTATAAGGAACAATGTCCCTTCTTTTAGTCCAAATAAATTCAACAATACTTTTTTATATTTAATTGAAAAGACGGCAGGTATGCCAAACATCTGCGAAAAAGGAGTAATTGGAAGATTGTATTTAGCTGATTATAATTACTATGAATTATTTGAAACTCATTTATCTTCTTCTAAGTATATTAAAAGATCAAATTTCCCCTTGCCAGAAGGTATAGACAAAATAATGCAACAACTTATTAAAAATGAATATTTGATAAGAGTGAAAACAAAGAATGGTAAAGCTATATTTAACAGAATCATTCCATTAATAAAATCTGACTTAAAAGAATTAAAAGCAAGTGAAAAAGAAATGATTGATCAAGTATTAACTCAAACATCTTCTTGGTCGCTTTCGCAAATAGAATCATACTTACAAGAGGATATGCCAATAAAAAT
>JACCDS011536709.1_pt1 | contig 22312 bp, 19 predicted proteins | sample 7446441 | NCBI WGS metagenome assembly JACCDS01 (sample SAMN15323445, study PRJNA562643) | freshwater metagenome | isolation source: river surface water | place: USA:Blue River Watershed | collected 2017-08-17 | reverse complement strand
CCTGGCCACTGCTAATCGCGGCATCGACCTGCTTGATCGCTTCGTTATATTTGGCAATCTTGTTTTTCAGCGCACTGATCGTGCCGGGAATCTTTTCGCACGGCACATCCTGCAGCGTGGCATTCCCGGCCGTCGGGCGAAGGTTGTCGAGGGACTGATTGATCGACGGCAGATCGGGCGGCGGCACACGCACGCATTTCTCGATGATCCGCTCGGCCACGACGGTTTCGAATGGCCCCGCCGGTCGCGATATCGGTACAAAGTCTTTCGTACATTCGAGGAACGGATCCCAGTCGGCCGGCAGTGCGGCCGCCGCTCCCGCCAGGCTGATGAACAGAATACCCACGATGGATTTCAAAGCTTTCATCACGTTCCTCCCGGTTGCTTGCCTGTCATTCGGCGCCGATGGATCATCGCGCCGACCTTGCGCTTATGGAAACGATACCGTTCATCATACATCGTACTTTCCCGCTATCCACCGGTCATGCCAGTGCAAAACGTGGGGGAACCGGTATCAGGGTGATCGTACGCCTGTCGCCGTGCTGGCCCGGCAAACCCGTAACAGACCCTGTTTGGGCGTCTGCGGTAGGCGAAGGATGGACTCAGCGCGGCGGGCTGCTACGCTCGCATATTCCGCTGACCGGAAGAAAAAGCCTGCTAAAATTTCGCCGCTGCGACGACAGCTGTCATGCCGCTGCAAGGCCGCCATGGGCTTGCCTGCGATGGCACGTTCAACCTGTCTCAGCTTGTCCGATGGCGCCATGCATGGCCACCACGACGAGAACGCGTCCCCAACCCCGCTGTCGCCCAGGCTCGGCGGGGTTTTGTTTTTTAAACCGGATCGTGACCGCATGCCAGCGCCCGATCCAAAGGAACGATAAATTGACTACCCAAGCAAAGCAGCGCCGATTGCATTTCAGCGAGGTCGCAATCGGCCAGAAATTTTTTGACCTGATCAGTGCCGAATATTTCATCAAGCAATCGGACGACACCGCGGTCATGGTCAGCGGCATTGGCGACGGCGTGACGTCCGATGAGTTCGAGCCGGATGATGTGGTGAGGATCGACGAGTAAGGTCACCGGTGACAAGCCAGGCTGCGCCTATGCCGCCCGGCTACCCCCCAGAACGATTGATGCGGGGCGCTGCGGACTAGATCGTCAGCGACGCAATCTGTCCCCGTCGTGCTTCCCCGTCCAGATACTGCATTGCCGCCGCCCGAACCCGTGCCGGTAGCGCGTCCAGATGCCTCGCCACGTTCGTTGCCAGGCGGCCTTGCAGAGTTACACATGCCGGTGTTTGCTGCGAAACCCAGTGCAGCAGCAACAGCAGGCCAATCTCCCGGTTGCCCGTCAGCGACTCCAGGACGTCCAGCAGGGGGCGCAGCCACGTCATGTCCCTGGCCGCGTCCACTTGGGTCACCAATGCTGACCACATCAGCTGATTACTGTCAGTGATATCGAGTCGGTTCACCATCCGCGCCAGCGGATTATTCGCATCGCCCGCCCCGGCCACCAGCTCGGCCAGGCTCGTGCAGGTCGATGCCGACGTCGACGATTCGGCATCGTGCTGTGAATCCGCCAGCCCATACAGCGGACTCGGCGGCATCTTCACCTGCAGGCCAGGTTCAGGCGTATTGCCGCGACTGAACATGGGCGGCCTGTGTGATGGGCCACCGGTGACATCCGGCTGCCGACGCAGGAAGGCGGGAGTATCGAAGGTCGGTGTCGCACACTCGCGCAGTGATCCAGTGCCGCCCCAGCCTGCTGCCAGCATGTTGCCCACCTGTTCTAGCACGGGCAGGCCGATTGCCTTGTCGTCAGCGTGACGTTCATGCACCAGGAAGTAAGGTGTTTCGTTGGTCAGTAGCTGGTAGGTGAGGGCGATCTCGCGGCGTGCGTCGGTATCGCTGATGTCCAGCAGCCGCTTCGCTGCCCCCAGCCGCGCTACCTGACCTTCGGCTTCCCAGTCGATCGGTGTCCCGGGCACCGGGAACGCGCGTCCGGACGCGAGGTCGGTGACGACGATGTCTGGCGCATGCGCCGGACGGCTCGGCAACGGATACCACAGATGCAGCGTTTCACCCGCGCCGGCCCGGAAGCGGCACCGGGGCAGACTGACTGGCTCGCCATCCAGCGTGGCCGTGATCTCAACATCGCGCATCGAGCGCATCTTCGTCAGCAGCCGCTGCGTGGCGATGGCGACGTCTTCGCCGGGGGACGCCAGTTCGGCCGCACCGCCGGTGACTTCGGCCAGCTCGCGCAGCAGGCTCTCTGCCGGCGCGCTGCCCACGCCGAGCGCGAAAACCTGATGCCCCGATTGGCGGGCTGTTGCCACGATGGGCTCGATATCCCACACCTCGCCATCGGTGATTAGCAGGATGCTGGCTGTCTCCGGCAGCTCGTGCGCGCTATCGCGCAGGGCGATGACTTGCCGCAGGGCCTGATCCAGTTCGGTGCCGCCGAGGTCGGCCTCGATGGCCTGCAAGGCTTTCGCAAGCTGCACAAGGTGCGTGGTATCCGCCGGCACCAGACGGTCGATGACATGGGCCGCGCGCGAGCCGAAGCGTGTGAACGACACTTGATCCTCTGGACGCAGCTGCCGCAATGCCGCCGCGATAGCCTGCCGCGCCAGCTGGATGCCATCGCCGGCCATGGAGCCGGAACAGTCGACCAGAATCTTCAGCGCCAGCGGCGCGTCGGATGCGGCCGGCAGTGGCGGCACGAAGCTCGACAGCAGCATGCAGGCGTTGCCGTTGCCGGGCTCCGGGCTGGCGATGGTGCTGGCGATATTGCTCGCGATAGTGTTGGCGATAGTGTTGGCGATAGTGCCAGCGACGGCGGCGTCCGCATCCTCCACATCGTCCGCATCCTCCGCATCCTCCGTATCCTCCGTATCCTCCGCATCAATGGTCAGAATGAAGTCGCGGTCGAGCATCGCTTTTTGACTCAGCGTGATCGTCGTCCCCTGGCCGCTGACCTGCTGGCTGACCGAATGGCTGGGGCAGGCAATACGCGCACGCGCCAGCGGGCCTTGCAGGTTCAGCGTCAGGAAGAGCCGGTACTCGGCCAGTGCATCGATCGCGCCGATCGCATGCGCGATCAGGCCCTTCAGCCCGGGGTCGCGGCCGAAACGAGGTGCAATTGTCGTGGGTACAGTGATGCGCGTGCGACCATTCTCCGGTGCCAGCAGCTGAGCGTAGGTAATCTCGATGATGGCGTCGTCGCCCGGCTTCAGGTTGCCCAGGCGCGCCGAATACAACTGCTTGCCCTCGGCCACCAGCATCACCGGCAGGTCGCTGTCTTCGATCGCCTGTTCATAACGTTTTTCGGCGTCGCCACTGTCGATCACCTGGCCCTGCATCGTCCTGCCGTTCAGCGTGACACGCATCGACAGCAGCGTTGCCCCCCACGCCAGTGGAAAGCTGTACACCGTCTCGAGCGTGTCGCTGGACATATTCCGGTAGCTTTGCCGCAGCGTCATGCTCAGCAACAGGCCACGAACCTCGCCATGCACATGGATGGCTTGCAGTGAAGGCTGGCGCTGGCCGGCGGCAGAGCGGAGATGGGCAATGCGTTCTTTAGGATTCATCGTGCAGGCGCTTCCATTCGTTCATGACGGCACGGCTGAAGCGGCGCAGGCGCTCGGGTGACAGCCCCGCTTCATCGGGAGAAATCTGCAGTTCAACGCCGGGCGCAATGAAGATATGACTGCGCACCTCGACACTGCCGGGCTGACGCGGCGGCAGCGTCACGGGCGCAGGCTCGCCCGAGAGCACCTCGCGAATACGCTCAAGCGAGACGCCGGCAGCCGCCAGCTGCTTGACGGCGAGCAGCTGATCCAGATGCGCCTGCACATACTGCGCTGCCCGCGTTTCCCCAATCGGGCGATCGACGAGGCCCAGCTGTATGTAGTAGCGCACCGTGCGCTTGGGCACACCGGCCAGCAACGACAGTTGTTCCAGCGAATATATTTTGACACCTGTTTTGTAACATCAATTGTGTCGCAATATAGGCGACGCTGCGCCCGTGGTCAAGCGCCGATTGCTCGGCTTGCCAACGCCAGTTCAGACGCCCGGCATCGCTCATGAAACGGATATGCAAATGCAGACAGATTCGTTGTCTGCTACGCCGACGTTGCCTACGATCTCGCCTTCAACCTATCCGCGCGGAAGGCCTGACAGCTTTCCGCACCGGCATCTGGCATGAACATCTGCTTGCTGATGCCAGATCCCACTTCCCGATACGAGGTCCCTTGCTTATGCCAAAGCTGATGTTTCTTGCGCCGCGCGCCGTTATCCGTTGCTTCCGTCATGCCGCCGCAATCGCGGCCATGCTGCTGATGAGCGCCGCACCCGTCGCCGCACAGACCCTGAAGATCGGTGCCTCGGCCGGCGTGCATGCCGACACCGTGCGCGCTGCGGTGGCCGAAGCGAAGCGGCAGGGTCTGGATGTGAAGATCATCGAGTTCACCGACTGGACCTTGCCCAACGAAGCACTCGCCGCCGGCGACCTCGACCTGAACTATTATCAGCACCAGCACTTCCTCGATCATGCGATTCGCCAGCGTGGCTACAAATTCGCCGTCGTCGGTGTCGGCGTGCTGTCGAACGTGGGTCTGTTCTCGCTGAAAGTGAAGCGCCTGGAAGACCTGAAGGAGGGCGCGCGGGTCGCGCTGGCCAGCGACCCGACCAATCAGGTGCGCGGCCTGCTGTTGCTGGAAAAGGCCGGTCTGATCCGCTTGCGCGATGGCGTCGGCGCGCAGGCAACGCTGCGCGATATTGTGGCCAATCCTCGCCGGCTCAAATTCATTGAGATCGAAGGTCCGCAGCTGGTGCGGGCAATCGACGATGTCGATCTGTCGCAAGGCATTCCGGCGCATTTCATCAGCGCCGGCAAGCCGCAGATTGCCAGCGCCGGCCTGATCTATTCGGGCGTGGCCGACATGGCGTATGCGATCCGTTTCGTCGCTCGTGCCGACAAGGCGAACGATCCGAGAATCCTGCAATTCATCAAGCTGTTCTATGAGTCTGCGGTGGTGCGTGAGCAAATCAGGAAGTCCTTCGCCAACGACAGCCGCCTGTACAAGCTCGCGTGGCTGCCATGAAGCGCGCGGCAGAGGGCGAACTGGCATCCCTGGCGGTTGCTGACGCAGCTGGCGAAGTTGGCGCAGTCGGGCCGCAGCAGCGTGCCGGCGAGATTGCCTTTGTCGGTGTCAGCAAGCGCTATGCGTCGGCGGCAGGCCCGGTACAGGCACTGGACGACATCCATCTGACCATTCCTTCAGGGCGCATCGTGGGCATCATCGGCCGCAGCGGTGCCGGCAAATCGAGCTTGCTGCGTACGATTAACCGGCTGGAATCCCCCACCAGCGGCCGCGTGCTGGTCGATGGCCACGATATAGCCACCCTGGATGAGCGCGGACTGGTCGCACTGCGCCGTCGCATCGGCATGATTTTTCAGCACTTCAATCTGCTGTCCTCCAAGACCGTGGCGGCCAATATCGCGCTGCCGCTACGGGTCGCTGGTTTCGTTGCGGCGGATATTCAGCGCCGCGTCGATGAGCTGCTGACGCTGGTCGGCCTGGATGGCAAGCAGGCGGTGTATCCCGGCCGCTTGTCCGGCGGACAAAAGCAGCGCGTCGGCATTGCCCGCGCACTGGTGCATTCACCGGAAATTCTGCTGTGCGATGAGGCGACCTCGGCACTCGACCCGGAAACGACGCAGTCCATTCTCGCGTTGCTGCGAAAGATCAATCAGTCACTCGGACTGACCATCGTACTGATCACGCACGAGATGGAAGTGATCCGTGACATTTGCGATCACGTTGTCGTGCTTGAGCGCGGACGCATTGTCGAGCAGGGCGAGGTGTGGAAGGTCTTTGGCGATCCCGTTGCCGAGGCGACGCGTGCGCTGCTCGCGCCGCTGCAGCACGGTCTGCCGGACGCATTGGCCTTATCGCTGTCGCCATTGCCGCCGACGCAAGGCCGCTATGCGCGTGTTCTGGCGCTTGCCTACCGTGGCGACGAGGGACGCGAGCCGGATTTTGCGCAGATAGGCGCGCTGCTGCAGGGCGAGGTGCGACTGCTGCATGGCAGCCTGGAGCGGATTCAGGGCAGACCGGTGGGGCGCCTGGTGATTGCCGTGACGTCAGCGGCAACGGTGGACCCGCAGATACTTGTTGAACACAGAGCGGCGCATCGCGTCGAAACACTCGGCTATGGACGAATTTCTGACTGAAAACCTGACTGAGCACCTGATGGTGCCCCTCACCGATGCACTGCTTGAAACACTGCTGATGGTCGGTGTGTCAGCGGCCATCACGGCCGTTGCCGGCCTGCTGCTTGGCGTGGTGCTGGTGGTGACCGCGCCGGGCGGCGTGCTTGCCTCGCGATCGATTAACCGGGTGCTGGGTTTGGTGGTGAACAGCTGCCGTGCGACGCCGTTCATTGTGTTGCTGGTGGCGCTGATTCCGCTGACGCGACTGATTGCCGGCACCACGATCGGTGTCTGGGCAGCGATCGTGCCATTGACGATCAGTGCCACGCCCTTCTTTGCGCGTCTGGTGGAAGTCAGCCTGCGCGAAGTCGATGCCGGACTGATCGAGGCGGCGCAGGCGATGGGCTGCCGCCGCTGGCACATCGTCTGGCATGTGCTGCTGCCTGAGGCACGGCCCGGGATTATTGGCGGCTTCACGATCACGCTGGTGTCGATGATCGGGGCATCGGCGATGGCCGGCGCCGTTGGCGCTGGCGGTCTGGGCGATCTCGCCATCCGGTTTGGCTACCAGCGCTTCGATACCCAGATCATGGTGGCGGTGATTGTGGTGCTGATTGCGCTGGTCAGTGTGGTACAGCTCGCGGGTGACCGCTGGGTGCGATATCTGCAGCAGCGCTGATCTCGCAGCAGCGAAGAGCGGCTTGCGCTGGGTGACGCCGTTTGTCAGAACGCGGCATGCAGAGCACGGCATGCAGAGCACATCATGCGGCGCGGCGCAGGTTTGGCCGTGGCTGGCTTATGGTACCGAATGCGAGCAGCCGCAGAGTCGAGCGACGCAGAGCCGAGCGATGTGCTGACAACACACCGTACGTCGTGTCAGGCGGCCTGCAGCGGCGACGTCGGTAGCTGGTCGAGGAGACGCGACAGCAGCCGCAGGCCATCGGCCCACTCACCGAGCTGCGATGCCGCATTGATATGCCCGAGCGCACCCGCCTCGACAAATTCCGATCCCCATAGCTGTGCCCAGCCGCGCGCCCGCTCGAGACGCAGCCACGGATCATTGCTGCTCGCCACGACCGTGGTGGGGAAGGGTAACGGGCCATGCATCATTTCAGCTTCGATACCGAATTTCGCCGGGTCGGCCGGTGCCACCAGCAGTGCCGCAGCGATCGGCGCATCGCGGAACACGGCGGCATGAATGCTGGCGAGACAGCCGAAGCTATGCGCAATCAGCACCGCTGGCGTGTCGGTATCGGCCAGCGTATCGGCCAGCACATCGGCCACGCGGCGCGACCAGACCGGCAGCAGCGGCACATCCCAGCGGTGCTGCTCGATGCGTCCTAGTGTCGGGTGGCGTCGCTGCCAATGCGTTTGCCAGTGCCCCTCGCCGCTGCCATACAGGCCGGGAACGACGAAGGCGGAGAGTCCTCGGAGATCGATGCTCATGATGTCAGGCGAAAGCGAATGAATGTCGATTCTAGAAAGCGGCGGCGGGCTTGCCAACGAATCGTTTCACGCATGGATATGCAAATTTCCGGGCCTGCATCACGGGCCTGCTGCCCGGTCACATGAACGAGGAAACGCATATCGAAATCCAGATTTATTCGTTGGTCAGCCTGCAGGCGCCCAGTACGATCGGTCATCATTTTTTTCAAGGAGAACCGGCCATGACCGACACCGCAGACATCCGCAAACACTACCGTTATGAAACCCTGCAGGTGCACGCAGGCCAGTCGCCCGCGCCGGGCACCAATGCGCGTGCAGTACCGATCTACCAGACCACGTCGTACACATTCAACAGCACGGACCATGGCGCGAAGCTGTTCGCGCTGCAGGAGTTCGGCAACATCTACACACGCATCATGAACCCGACCACCGATGTGTTCGAGCAGCGCATTGCCGCCCTCGAGGGCGGCGTTGCTGCGGTGGCCACCAGCTCGGGACAGGCGGCGCAGTTTCTTGCGCTGTCGACGATTGCGCAGGCGGGTGACAACATCGTGTCGACCAGTTACCTGTACGGTGGCACCTACAATCAGTTCAAGGTGGCGCTGCCGCGTCTCGGCATCCAGGTGAAGTTTGTCGATGGCGACCATCCGGACGATTTCAGAAAAGCGATCGATGCCAACACCAAGGCGCTGTACGTGGAGACCATCGGCAATCCGCGCTTCAATGTGCCGGACCTGGAGGCGCTGGCGAAGGTCGCGCATGACGCCGGCATTCCGCTGGTGGTCGACAATACTTTCGGCGCGGCGGGCTTCATTGCGCGCCCGATCGATCATGGTGCCGATATCGTCGTGCAGTCGGCCACCAAATGGATCGGTGGCCATGGCACCTCAGTGGGCGGCGTGATCGTCGACTCGGGCAAATTCAACTGGGGCAATGGCAAATTCCCGCTCTTCACCGAGCCGTCGCCGAGTTATCACGGGCTGAAATTCTGGGACGTGTTCGGCAGTGACGGCCCGTTCGGCAATATCGCCTTTGCGATCCGCGCGCGCGTCGAAGGCCTGCGTGATCTTGGCCCGAGCCTGTCGCCATTCAATGCCTTCCAGTTGCTACAGGGCGTGGAGACGCTGTCGCTGCGCGTGCAGCGGCATGTTGATAATGCACTGGCGCTTGCGCGCTGGCTGAAGACGCATCCGCAAGTGGCCTGGGTGGAGTACAACGGGCTGGAGGACAGTCCCTACCATGCACTGGCAAAGAAGTACCTGCGCAATGGCTTTGGCGCGGTGCTGAATTTCGGTATTCGTGGCGGCGCGGCAGCGGCACAGACCTTCATCAACAGCGTGCAGCTGGCCAGCCACCTTGCCAACGTCGGCGATGCGAAGACGCTGGTGATTCATCCGGCATCGACCACGCACCAGCAGCTGTCCGAGCAGGAGCAACTGGGCGCCGGCGTGCGGCCGGATCTGATCCGCGTGTCTGTGGGTATCGAGCATATCGATGATATTCAGGCAGATTTCACGCAGGCGCTGGACCAGGTCGCGCATTCGCTGCGCGCGGCTGCCTGAGGACGAGACTGCGTCATGGGCGCTGCATTCAAGTTATCGACGGCGACCCGTGCGCTACGGCTCGACGCGCCGCTGGCGCTCGAGTCGGGATTGCGGTTGCCGGGGGTCGAGCTGGCATTCCGTAGCTGGGGCCGGCTGTCCGCGCAGGCCGACAATGCGATCGTGATTTGCCACGCGCTGACCGGATCGGCCGATGCCGATGGCTGGTGGCAGGCGCTGGTCGGCCCCGGCAAGGCGATCGATACCGATCGCTATTTCGTCATCTGCAGCAATGTGCTGGGCGGTTGTTACGGCAGTACCGGTCCGACCAGTCTTGCGCCGGACGGCCGCTGGTGGGGCGGCCGCTTTCCGGCGCTGACGATCCGTGATCAGGTGAATGCGCAAAGGCGGCTGGCGGATGCGCTGGGTATTCGGCGCATCCAGTCGGTGATTGGCGGCTCGCTCGGCGGCCTGCAGGCACTGGAATGGGCGTGGCTGGATTCGGGGCGCGTGCGCTCGGTGGTGAGCATTGCCGCCAGCGGCCGGCATTCCGCCTGGTGTCTGGCGTGGAGCGAGGCACAGCGGATGGCGCTGGCCGCTGATCCGCGCTACCGCGATGGTCACTATGCGCCGGAAGATCCGCCGCTGCAGGGGCTGGCCGCCGCGCGTGCGATGGCGATGGTGGGTTATCGCAGTGCCTGCGCGCTCGGGCAGCGCTTTGACCGCCGTGCGAGTCAGGCCGGCCCGGCTTTCGCGGTGCAGGAATGGCTGCGCTTTCATGGCGCAGCGCTGGTCGATCGGTTTGATGCGCATAGCTATCGCCTCCTGCTCGATGCGATGGACACGCATGATTTGTCACGTGGCCGCGGCGAGTATGCCGAGGTGCTGGGCGCGATGACGCTGCCGGTGCTGGTCGGCAGCATTGCCAGCGATGCGCTGTATGTGCCGCAGGAGCAGTTCGAGCTGGTGCGCTTGCTGCCCTCGGCCGAACTGCTGCAGATTGATTCAACGCACGGACACGACGGCTTCCTGATCGATGCGGCGGCATTTGCCGACGATCTCGGTGATTTCCTGTTGCGGGTAGACCGCAGGCCGGTTAGCCAGTGACGGCAAGGGCTCGCCCGTCAATGCGCCTTGTAGCCACGGGCAAGCACGCCGGCCGAGCCCGGCGGACGGGATGACTTGCGCCAGTTTGTGCAGATCGTCGCTAGTATCGACGCGCGACAGCAGCAGCTGCACGCCGGATGACTGTGCCTGATCCAGCAGCTCGGCAAGATCGTCATCTGAACTCGCCGCATGCAGGTCCATGCGAATCACATCGGGGCGCAACTGCCTGAGCTGGCGTAAGGCTTCCGCCGTATTCGCTGCGCGCGTTGCCACCCGAAAGCCGTGGCGCCGATAGCTGTCGATCACGCAGCCCATGGCCCACTGGTAGCGCGCACCGGTCAATGGCAACTGAAGTACGATGCGCTCGGCAGGCAAGTTCAGGCTGTCGACAATGTGACGAAACACGGCACCATGATTGTCCGTGACAGCGGCGAGCAGCCGCTCGTGAACATCGATCATCAGCACAGTCAACGGATCGGGTGACTGCCGGAAAAAATTCAGCACATGCAGCATGCGGCACAGGCGGTCGAGTTCGATGGATTCGGTATCGCTAGCGGCGTTGTTCAGCAACCGCCAGACGGAAAGTCCGCGATCCTGTTTGGCATAGGACTGTGCGTGCGCTTCGAAGCCGAACAGCTCGCCGCCGAGGCCGCGCACCGGCTGGAACACGCTGGTCAATGAGCAGCTGAAGAACGGGCCCTGGATGCGGCCTTCATCGTCGCGCCAGAGTTTGCGGTCGCTGCGCTCATCAGTCGTCGGGCCGCTGAGTCGTGCCAGATAGTCATGGAAGATGGAACTCGGCATGGTCTGCGATGAATTAAAACGAGGGAAGCCGAGCGTAGCAAGCGTTGCCTGTCGCACGAACGAATTCTTTCGTGAATGAATATGCGATTCGTGCGATTCGTGAGATTCGTGCGATGCGGCCAGGTCAGCGGAAATCGCATAAGCAACGATGAAAAGACACTTGGGCAAATGAGCAATTTTTCTGCAGAATGCCCTGGGTGAACATTCCAAGGAGAATAACGATGTTTATCCAGTCCCTTCGTCGTTGGTTGCCGGGTTCGAAGTTGAGCCCTGGGTTGAGCTCTGGGTTGAGTCCTTTGTTGAATCCTTTGCTGGGCCCCTGGCTGCTCGCCCTGTCGCTGTTGTCCGGTCCGGCACACTCAGCCGAGACGGTGTTGCTGAACGTGTCGTATGACGTGACGCGCGAGCTGTTCAAGGAGATCAATCCGCTGTTTATTGCAGAATGGAAGAAGCTGCACGGCGAAGACCTCGTGATCAACCAGTCGCATGGCGGCTCGAGCAAGCAGGTGAGATCGGTGGCCGAGGGGCTGCAGGCCTCGGTGGTGACGATGAATCAGGGCAGCGATCTGGATGTGCTCGCGGATGCGCGTGTGCTGTCGCGCGACTGGGCCACGCGCTTTCCGCACAATGCATCGCCGTTTTATTCCACCATCGTCTTCCATGTCCGCAAGGGCAATCCGAAAGGCATTCGCGAATGGGCCGACCTCAGTCGGCCGGGTGTGAAGGTGATCATTCCTAATCCTAAAACCTCGGGCAATGGCCGCTATTCTTATCTGGCCAGCTGGGGCTCGGTCATTCGCAGCGGCGGCACCGAAGCACAGGCCCGCGATCAGGTTGCGCGTCTGTTTCGCAATGTGCCGATTCTGGATGCCGGCGGCCGTGCAGCGACAGTCACGTTCACGCAGCGCGGCATTGGCGATGTGCTGGCGACCTTCGAGAATGAAGTGTTCCTCGTGAAGAAGGAACTCGGCGATGACTTCGAGATTGTGTATCCGTCGGTGTCGGTGCTGGCCGAGTCGCCGGTAGCCGTGGTTGACAAGGTGGTTGATCGCAAGGGCATTCGCAAACAGGCTACCGCTTACCTGCAATTTTTATACAGCGATGCAGCGCAAGAAGTGATCGCGCGGCAGCACCTGAGGCCGCGCTCGGAAGCGATTGCAAAAAAATATCCGTTCAAGGCGATCCGGCTGTTTACGGTTGATGAGGTCTTCGGCGGCTGGCGCGCTGCGCAGAAGCGGCATTTTGATGATGGCGGCGAATACGATCAGATCTTTACGCTGAAATAACCGTAGTCAGGTAAGCCACGTCTGCTGGCCGTTGCGGCGATCAAGCGTCGCAACGGATTCCGTCACGACGGGTGGCGATGCGTAGCTGCCGCTGCGTCAGCAGCGTGGGCATCGATGGATCCGACAGTGCCGAGAATTCCGCCTCCCGCTGTGGGCCGATGGCGTCGCCCGGCGCGATGCCACAGGCCGGGTGGCACATCAATACGTCGCCAGGCGACGCCAGCGCGAGCCAGCCATCCAGTCGTTGCAGGTAATGCTGTGCATCGCCGCTGAAGTCGTACACGCCGAGCAGGTGATTGCTGGTGATGAAACCTGCTGCCATTGCTTGCTGGCCGAAGCGCCGTGCGCCGAGCGCTTCGATGATCCGTGCCTTGAAGCGTTCGTTGGCAGATGCGATGCCTTGCGGCACGCGGGTCGACCGCAGCCAGGGCCGGCGCTTGCCGTAGCGGCGTTGCAGGATCGGCAGCAGCAGATCGCGCACCACCGGCAGTTGATGCACATGCTGATGGCCGTCGACATACTCGGGTGCCTGCCCGAACGCCATCTCGAAGGCATCGCATTGCTCTTCGATTTCAGTACGGATTTGATTCGCATCGATCAGTCGCGCATAGCTTCGCAGGATCAATGAACGCAGCGGCAGGAAAAATCGGGTTCCGACCTGTGGCTCGGTCAGGTTAAGATGAAGCCCTTTCCCGATGGCCAGCTCCGCCAGCGCCGGGGCGTCGCTCGCAAAGGCCGCACCCTTCGACATGCAACTGGCGACCGACAGACGGCCTTGCCGCGCCAGCGCGAGAATGCCTGCATCGACCGGGTGGTTCAATCCGAAGTCATCAGCACAGAAAACGATCGGTATCTCCGGGCGCTCTTGGGTGGGTGGCCGACAGTCAGGCATGAAAAAATTAAGCTCGCAGTTGTTCTGGTTTCTGTTAATTGGCTCAAGCGCTGCTGCCGTTCACTGGTTGGTCGTCGTCATGGCGGTCGAGTTGGGCCAGTTGCGTGCATCGCTGGCGAACCTGGTGGGCTGGATGATTGCCTTCTTCGTGTCCTTTACGGGTCATTACACGCTCACTTTCCGGCATCAGCACAAGACCTTGCGCACCGCCATCTGGCGCTTCTGGTGCGTTTCGGCAGCCGGCTTCCTGGTTAATCAGTTCGCATTCATCGGCTTGCTGAAACACACCCCATTGCCTTATTACGTACTGCTGGCGTTGATCCTGATTGGCATCGCGGTGATGAGCTTTGTGCTTAGCCGCTACTGGGCGTTTCGTCACAAAGCGCTTTGAGCGCGCCCGGATGCGCTTGCCAGCGCCACAGGGCATCTTTCTTGTTCGAGAACATCAGCGTTGCTGCTGACAGCCATGGCCATGTCGTCGCCGCATCGCGACGCGCCCACACCCAATAGGTGCGCTCGGGCTGCGCGCACAGTCGCAAGCGCAACTCCTGCGCACTGATCAACTGCCGCTGTCGGCCCGGCGGATCAAAGCGACCGGCATCGGCGATCTCTTTGCGCCAGTTGTCGGTTTGCTGGATCGCCGGTGACTGCCAGTCATCGACGACCCACGCGGGGGTGGTTGCCCGCAGGTAGAACGGCAGGTCGTAGGGGTACTGGGACAACATCACGATCGGGTCTCCGGGCTGGTAGCCTTGCTCGTCATGGAGGGCGAGCTGCGACAGCCGCGATGGGTCATGCGCGCGCAGATAGCCGAGCAGGCCGGCGCATAGCACGACGCCGCCGAGCGCACTGGCGCCCAGCCAGGCGAGTACGCGGTCTCGCTTTGCGTCTGTTGCAGCTTCGTCGAGCCACCGCTTCGCCGAGCCCGCCAGCACGAAGGCAATCGGTGCCAGTGCGGGCAGCACATAACCGATCAGCTTTGAATTCGGTATCGAAAAAAAACCGACGATTACCACGGGCCAGACCAGCATCAGCCGTTGCAGGCCGTCGGTATCGCGGTCGCGCCAGTGACGATACCAGCGCAGCAGTTGGGTAACGCACGGTGACCACGGCAGGGTCAGCACCAGCAGTACTGGCAGGTAGAACCAGAACGGCTGCGCATTGTTGAAGCCGGTGCCGGTGAACCGCCGAAAGTGCTGCTCAAGGAAAAAGTAATCAAGGAATTGCGGAAACTTCGCCTGCATCGCGACGAACCACGGTGCGGCGATCAATAGCGTCAGTGCCATGAACGGCAGCGTCACCAGCCGCAACAGCAGCCGCAGCTTGCCGCGCAGGATCAGCCACAGGCCGATGACGGCCGCCGGCAGCAGCCAGCCGATCAGGCCTTTGGCCAGCATGCCCAGCGCAGCGAATACATAGCCGGCGGCCAGCGAGCGCATGCCGTTTTCTTGCCGGTCGATACGCATCGCGGCATCGGCCACGCAGACGATGGTCAGCGTGATCATGGCTGCCACCAGCATGTCGAGGTTGGCGAACTGGGCGGCACCGAAGAAAAAGGGCTGGGTCGTGAGAATGACGGCGGTCAGGTTCGCCGTGCCGGCGTCGCGGTACTTGCGGACGAACGCGTGGACGGCCAGCAATGCGGCAATCGCTGGCAAGGTGGAGGCCATGCGTGCGGCCCAGGCACTGGCGCCGAACAGCTTCATTGACGCCACGGCCATCCAGTAAAACAGCGGCGGCTTGTGAAAGAAAGGCAGGCCATCCAGCGTCGGCACCCGCCAGTTGCCGGAGGTGAGCATCTCCCAGGCGACCCCGACATAGCGGCCTTCGTCCGGCAGCATCAGCGGACGCCATGCCGCGGCAATGATCAGCCAGCCTGCGCAGGCGGCGAGCAGCCAGTGATCCCGGCCGGGCTGAATGATCAGGCGTCCGGCCGCATAGAAAATACGTTTCATCGCAAGGGTATTCCGGCTCAGGTGGTTGATGCGTCGAGCCCGCGGCCCAGCCGCTGCCGCACCAGATACAGCGGCCGCTGTTTGGTCTCATCGAAGATACGGCCGATGTAGGTGCCGATCAGGCCCAGGCCGAGCAGGTTCACGCCCGACAGGAACAGCATGGCGGTGACGATCGTCGTCCAGCCGGACACCGGATTGCCGACGATGAGATATTTCATCACGATATAAATTCCATACATCATCGACAGTGACGCCACGGCGAAGCCCGTAATGCTCATCATTTTCAGCGGCCAGGTGGAGAAGCTGGTGATGGCGTCCAACGCCAGCTGCACCAGCCGCAGGTAGTTGTAATGGCTGCGGCCAAAGCGCCGCTCGGTCGGCAGGTAGTCAATGGCCGAGGTCTGAAAGCCCACCCACGCATACAGACCTTTCATGAAACGGGTGCGCTCCGGCAGCTGCAGCAGCGCGCTCACCACGCGGCGATCCATCAGACGGAAATCGCCGGCGTCCTGCGGAATGTTGACGCGCGACCCTTTGGTCAGCAGCGCATACAGCGCCCGCGAGCCCAGCCGTTTGAGGACGGATTCTTCGTTGCGGTGCGCGCGGACCGCGTACACCATGTCGGCGCCGGTGCGCCAGCGCGCCAGCATTTCGGGAATCAATTCCGGCGGATGCTGCAGGTCCGCGTCGAGGCAGATGACGGCGTCGCCCTGGGCCGCTTCCAGACCGGCGGTGAGGGCAGCCTCCTTGCCGAAATTGCGTGACAGCTGAACATAACGAAACCCAGGCGTGGTACTCCAGTGCGCCATCAGCGCCGGTCTGGCATCCGTGCTGCCGTCGTCGACGACGATGATTTCCCAGTCAAGACCAAGATCGTCTTTGGTCAGCACGGCCTGCAAGGCCGGCAGCAGCACTTGCAGGCTGTCGGCTTCGTTCAGACTCGGCACGATGCAACTCACGCTCGAGAGTCGCGCGGATTGGCTGGTTGCATCGGCAGCGTGCTGTGACATGGTCGGAAGCTCAGGGTGTTCGGAAGCCGTACTACGGGGTGTGGTGTGGCTGGCTTGCGTTGCACTTCCCCCAGTGACGCGGAGCGCAAGCTTAGGACACGCACGTCCGGCATGGACTTATTGCGAAAATTTAATAGCCTTATCGCACCGCGATCTGACATCCGCCTGACGTCAACATGACGTTTCAATGACGTCCCGATGGCGTCCTAACCGAGTCCCGATGCTGCTTATGAGAACGGTTATCACTCACTCGATCAGCGGTCAGTACTGCCCTGCGTTCTCACGGGGCGGCATTGCTTTGTTGGCATGACTCATCGGCGGCGGACAAGCGGTTTGTTACACTTTTTATTGCCACAGAGAAATAGGCTGTGATATGTTGTTCTGACATCATGTTGCGATGCAGCGGCCTCCCGCCGCATCGTCACAGTCTCTCTCATCGGTATCCATTGCTGATCGAATCATGGCCAAGCTGAAAACCACCGCCAAATCGTCTGCCACCTCCACCGCTGGCACGCCGTCCGTCGTCGATTCGTCGTCGGCTCTCCCTTTGCCGAACACAGGATCAGCGGCGCCCTCCGCGCCCGCGCGCGCGCCGAATGAAATCCTGGTTCAGTTTGACGACACGCCGGGCGCGGCCGGTCGCGCCAAAGCGCTGGCAGCGGTCAGCGGCAAGGCCATGGAAGTGTTGTGGAGCGATGGTCATGGTGACGGCGGGGCGCAGCTGCTGCGTGTGAAGCTGACCGGCAATGTCGGCATCGACAAGGCGATCGAGATGCTGTCGAATCAGCCCGGCGTCAAATTCGCCGAAGCCAACTTTGCGCTGTCCACGCAAGCGACCAGTAACGATCCGCAGTACACCAACGGTGCGCTGTGGGGCATGCGCGGCGACGCCAGCGGCAGCCTGTATGGCAGCGCTGCCGACGAAGCCTGGGCAGCGGGCCTCACCGGCAGCAGCAAGATCGTGGTGGGCGTCATCGATACGGGCGTCGATTACCGCCATCAGGATTTGTACAAGAACATCTGGCTGAACCAGGGCGAGATTTCATCGACGCTGCGCAGCGCGCTGGTGGATACCGACAGCGATGGCCTGATCACTTTCCGTGACCTGAACAATGGTGCCAACCAGGCGCAGGTCACTGACCTGAATGCCAATGGCTATATCGATGCCGGCGATTTGCTGAGTGACAGCCGCTGGGAAAACGGTATCGATAACGATGGCAATGGCTACGTCGACGATCTGATCGGCTGGGATTTCGTCAATAACGACAACGACCCGTTTGATGACAACCGCCATGGCACCCATGTGTCCGGCACCATCGGCGGCGAGGGCGGCAATGCGGTCGGCGTGGCCGGCGTGAACTGGTCGACCCAGATCATGGGTCTGAAATTCCTCGCCGCCAGCGGCAGCGGCTATACGTCAGATGCGCTGAAGGCGCTCGACTACTACACCAACATGTCGAAGGCGGCGCCGTCGGCCAGCGATTTCGTCGGTACCAACAATTCCTGGGGCGGTGGCGGCTTCAGCCAGTCGATGCAGGATGCAATCGGCCGCACTGGCGCAGCCGGCAATCTGTTTGTCGCAGCCGCAGGCAATGGCGGCTCCGATGGCGTTGGCGACAACAATGACACGCTGGCCAACTACCCGTCGAACTACAGCACGCAGGCCACGCTTGGCTGGGATGCGGTGGTTGCGGTTGCGTCGCTGACGTCGTCCGGCGCGCTGTCGTCGTTCTCCAATTACGGCAACCTCACGGTGGATCTGGCAGCGCCCGGTTCGTCGATCATGTCGACGCTGCCGAATGGCGCGTACGGTTACCTCAGCGGCACGTCGATGGCGACGCCGCACGTGATGGGCGCGCTGGCCCTGATCTCGTCGGCGCTGCCGAATGCGACGCCGCAGCAGTGCCTCGATCTGCTGAAGCAGTGCGTGACCTACAAGGCGGACCTCGCCGGCAACCTGGCCTGGGATGGCGTGCTCGATCTGGGCAAGCTCGCCGGTCTGCTGGCCTCCAGCGGACCGAAAGTCACGGATTTTGCGCTGACTGACACCGCGCTGAAAACCGGTGACACCGCCACCGTGACGCTGACCTTCAGCGAGGCCGTTGCCGGCCTGACGGCGAGCGACATCAAACTGTCTGCGGTCGTGGGCACGGTCGATTCGCTGGCCAGCACCGATGGCATCCACTGGACCGCAACGCTGACGCCGTCTTCCAACGTTGAAGCGCAGGGCGTCAAGCTGTCGCTGGCCTCGGGCAGCTACACCAGCGCGGACGGCGCGCGCGCCGGTCAGGCCTACACTTCGTCGGCCTTTGCCGTCGATACCAAAGCGCCGACCGTGGGCATCACGCTGGCCGACAGCCAGCTCACCACCGGCGAAACCACGAAGCTGACGTTTGTCTTCAGCGAGATCGTGTCCGGTTTTGATACTTCCGATATCACCGCATCGAACGGCACCGTCTCGGGTCTGGCCAGTACGGATGGCCGCACCTGGACGGCAACCTTCACGCCGGCGGCGAATACGCAGGCATCGGTGAACAACATCGCCGTAGGCGCGGATTACACTGACGCCGCCGGCAACGCCGGTACGGCGGGTGCGTCGGCCAACTTCACGATCGACACGACGCTTCTGCCGGTGAACTACCTTTACGGCACCAACGGCAGCGATACCCTCGTGGGTACGGCGAATGCGGATGTGATCAGCGGCGTACCGGCCGCTACCACTCAGTACGGCCGCGGCAGCCTCGACACCCTGACCGGTAACGGCGGAACCGATGTCTTCGTCCTCGGCGTTACCGGCCGGGTGTTTTACGACGACGGCGTGGCCAAGAACCTGGGTACTTCGGATTACGCACGCATCACGGACTTCACGGCGGGTATCGACGATCTGCAACTCGCCGCCGGCAAGACCTACGCATTCGCAGCAACCTCAGTGGCGGGTAGCTCGGGCCTGGGCATCTATGTTGATGTGAACGGCAATGGCCGGGTGGACGCCAAGATGGACGAAATGATTGGCGTCCTGGTGGGCGTGAATACGATCAATCCGTCGGATATCGTGCTGGTCTAAAACGATTTTTCAAGCGCCCCCGCGACACAGGCTCGCGGGCGGCTCCGGACCTGCCTGTTTCGGCGGGCATCGCTCCATCGGACGCGACACGGCCAGCACCGTGATTCATGGCGTCCTTGGCCGATTGTTTCTTTCCCGTTGTCGGGTAGCGGCACATCTCACTTCCTGCTTGCATCTGAATCTGTGCCTGCTGTACCGGCGCTGTGTCTCGGTTTGCCCGTGCCCGATGCTGGAAGCGGCGATGCTAGAAAAATAGATACAATCGGGCGTCGCCTCTGGTACAAGCTTGGCCTTTCAGATTCATTGCGTGCCCATACCTACCATGCCCGATGTTCAAGAAAAACTCCTTGCGCGAATTCGCCAGATGGTCAGCGCGGATCGTCTGCCGAAAGATTCCGCAGCGCTGATGGCTACCCGAATCAGCGATCTGCCGCTCGACAGTCTGGACTGGCTTACGCTCGCCATGAAACTGGAAGACGACCTCGGTCGAAGCATCGAGATGGATGCGATTGATGACGAGCTCAGCGTGGCTGAACTCGCCCTGAAACTAGCTGCGGACGCCGAATAGCCAGTCAAGCTGCCGCCCGAATTCACCGCTTGCGATCAGACTCTCCGGTGTGTCATGAACGACGCCAGCCACCTCGATGACCTCGACGCCAGCTCGCTTCAGGTGCTGCGCATGGATCAGATCACGTTTGGATTTCGCGCCGACGATCAGACGCTGACGCGCGCTGCTATCGGGTAGCAGACAGGCGAGGTCGACCAGATAGCGGCGGTCGAACAGCTTGCGTAAATCTCGAGGCATGAAGAATTCGGTCGGCAGGGAGGTGTCCGGGGAGAAGTCGGCGGGAAAGGAAAATCCGAGATGCGCAGCGCAGCGGATGCGCGTCGATGCGTAACAAGCTGCGTAACCGCCCGACGAATAGCCCAGCAGATAAATGTCCTCGATGCCGCTTTCGTGGGCGAATACTTCGATATTGCCGGCGATTTCGTCGAGATTGCTGCCGAAACCACTGGCGCCACCAAGGTAATTGGCCCGCGAGCAATCGCGCAGCAGCAGCACGGATACCCCATAGGTGCGCAATATCGCCAGCAGCACCAGATTCGCGATGCCGAAATTGTTGAACATCGTGGTGAACACCACGACCAGCTTCTGCCTCAAGGCGCCGCCGTCCACGTAAATGCAGCCTTGAGGATCGTACAGATTCTGGAACAGTGGCTGATTTTGGCGGATGGCGGGCAGCTCAGTCAGTGTGTCGATGCGGTCGCACATCCGGAGCAGCTTGCCACAACGCTTTTGCGCTTCGGGGTGGGAGACTTTGGTCTGCAATGTCCGAACGAAGCTGCGGGCGCGCGGATGAGCGTTGGTCGTCAGCAGAGTGGCCAGCGTGAGCGCTTCATGCAAATCAAGGCGCTGCCGTTCCAGCATGGTCGCTAGCATCGCCAGCAATGTCTGCGTGTGCTGCCGGGGATCGCTGAATTGCAGGGCAGGCGGCGAATTCTCAGTCTTCAATTTCGACCTTCAGGCTCTGCGGTGTGGTGAACGGGTCGGCCATATTCAGGAAATCCTCGTCGCTGACTGGTGCCGGCTTGCGAAGCACCAGCGATGACGACCGGCCGGCGATCGTCAGGCCAGCCAGACGGGCGGTGACCATCGTCCATGCGTCATTCGCAATGGCACGGCTGAGGCAAGCATGTTCGCCCATGCCGTACATCGCTTCATCGTTTTCTGCGGCCGAAAAGCGATCTGAATGCAAGACACAGCGAATGGTGTGCTCAGGGGTCTGCGCGGCCACCCGGTCCGTCGCGGGAAGCGAGCTGACGGCGAATCGTGCCGGGTAGGGAATCATGTGCAGCGGTTTGCCGACGTTCCTGCTGAAGACTGCATGCAAGGACAGGGTCATGGAACCGATGAAAGGTCGCGTGCCAAGCACGCTCTGGCCAAGGACAATCAGGCGTTGTCGGGTGGCTTCCGGATCAGTCGCAATGAACTCGCGTATTGCCTCGTTCACCTCGATGCGCCTCCTCAGCCGGCACTGGCTGTCGAACAATTCGGCGCATCCGCTGACGAGTGCCGGTGGCAGCGACAGACCGGCGCTGCCGGCATCGGAGATGGTCTGCCATAACGGTCGTACGAAGCTCTCGAGCAGGTCGATCTGCGCTCCTGGCATCAGCAGGGAAGGGAGCGTATTCAGGAACTGCTGCATTGCCAGCAGCTGCCGTGGACGAACCGCAGCAAGATGCTTCGCCATCGCGCGGCGTAACTCGGCATGCAGCGGCCCGCTCGCGAACACAGGCAGCATGTCCAGGAGGCGAATGATCGGGGAAAAATCTTCACCGAGATGCTCGCCGATCGCGCGGTAGCGATCTGAAATCGACACAGGTCGTAATCCGTCAGATTTCAAGATCTGCCGGGATTCGGCAAACGTCGAGGCAAGTTCAATACTCGGCATGGATGCCCTTGTTATGGTCCCTGATCGGGGGAGTCGTCACAGACGGTGTGGCCGTCGAAGAAGCCAGCACCGTCGCACGGCGTGGCCGCGCTTCATTTTTCAAAATTGTAACGTCAGACAGGCGCGCAGGCGACGCGTGCGCGTCGCCTGCGGATGGGGCAGGGCGTTGGGAGGGATTACTGCTGCATCGACGGCAGACGCCTGACCAGCAGCAGCGCCACGACGCTGATGAGCGCCATGCCCGACAGGTAGTAGCCGACAAACTGCAGGCCGATATGCGTTGCCAGCCAGGTGGCGATGTACGGCGCGAACGAAGCGCCCACGATCGCTGACAGGTTGAAGCCCAGCGACGCGCCGGTGTAGCGCACTTCGGCCGGGAACAGGTCCGACATCAGCATGCCCAGCGGGCCGAAGCACATGCCCATCAGCGCCATGCCGATCGACAGCGCAATCACCGTGGTCAGACTGCCTGCCTGCAGCATCGGGCCAAGCACGAGACCGAGCAGCGCGATACCCACCGAACCAATCGTCAGCGCGG
>JACCDS012029801.1_pt1 | contig 22313 bp, 13 predicted proteins | sample 7446441 | NCBI WGS metagenome assembly JACCDS01 (sample SAMN15323445, study PRJNA562643) | freshwater metagenome | isolation source: river surface water | place: USA:Blue River Watershed | collected 2017-08-17 | reverse complement strand
GCCCGGTACTCGCCCCGCTGCACCATGCGCTCCAGGTCGCGGTTGGTGGCGCAGATCAGGCGCACATCCACCTTGATCGTGCGGTTGCCGCCGACGCGCTCAAACTCGCGTTCCTGCAGCACGCGCAGCAGCTTGGCCTGGAAGGCGGCGCTGATGTCGCCCACTTCGTCAAGGAACAGCGAGCCGCCATGGGCCTGCTCGAAGCGGCCCTTGCGGTCGGCGGCGGCGCCGGTGAAGGCGCCTCGCTCGTGGCCGAAGAGCTCGCTCTCCAGCAGGCTTTCGGTCAGTGCTGCGCAGTTGACCTTGATGAACGGGCCGTCGCGGCGCGTGGAGTGGAAATGGATGGCGCGGGCGATGGCCTCCTTGCCGGTGCCGCTCTCGCCGCGCAGCAGCACGGTGGCGCGCGTGGGCGCGGCCTGGTGCACCTCGGCGAACACGCGCTGCATCTCGGGCGAGTTGCCGACGACGCTGTCCAGCGTGTAGCGCCCCCGGGGCTCGGGCGTGAGAGCCTTCTTGAGCCGCGTCGTTTCGAGCTGCAGACGCTGGTGTTCGGCCGTCACGGCGCGTGCCAGAACGCAGGTCTGGGCGAGCAGCGTGGCGGCCATGCGCAGCACACGCTGGTCGTCGCTGAGCCGGGTCTGGCCGGCCACCTCGCGCTGCGCGGCCAGCACGCCCACGACGATGTGGTCGCTGACCAGTGGCACGGCCAGGAAGCACAGGCGCCGCCCGTCCTGGCCGCCGAAGGCCCCGGTGCGGTCGACGAATTCGGTCGACTCGGTGATGTTGGGCACCGTGGCCGGCACGCCCGACTGAAACACGCGGCCGATGATGCCGTCGCCCGGCGACCACACGCCGCGCCCGACCTGCTCGTGGCTCAGGCCCGCTGCGCTGTGCACGCGCAGCTGTTGCGGCTCCGGGCTTTCGCCGTCCTGGGGCTCGTCGGCCAACACGATCATGGCGCGTTCGAGCTGCAGGTGGACGGCAAGGACGTTCAGGGCTTCGCGGAAGCTCCGCTGCAGATCGAGAGATGCGCCCAGGATGCGACAGATCTCGTAGATCGTGATCAGCTCGACGTGGGATCGCTCGGGCGCCAGCGCGGGAACCATAACCACCTCCTCGCGGGTGTCAATGCAGGGTCACGGCCGCGCCATTCCGGGGCACGCCCGCTGACGTGGCAATGCAAGCAAGAAGCCCGCCTGCCGGCACCCGCCATCGCGCCCTGGCGCAGTGCCCGACTCATCGTTTTGATTCAGATCAGCAATCGCGCTGTTTGCGCCGTGACTGAACGTCAATCGGCATCAATCAGCGCCTCAGCCAGTGCAAATACGCTGTTAGCGTGGCTGGGGATGCGCACCGGCTCCAGCACCGGCCGGGTGGAGATGCCCCGGCGCAGTGCGTGGCCTGCGTCATCGCAGGGATCGCCCAGGCCGGCGCCGGGCTCGTCGTCCACGAGATCCTGCAGCGAGACGGCAGCCAGGCAGCGCGTCATCGCGCGGCTCAGCAGCGGCCAGCTGCCTTGCAGCTTGCTCGTGCTGGTGCCGGCCTTGGGCGCCTTGTCGACGGCGGCCACGATGTCGGCGATGCTGATGTCGCGCGCGGCCCGCGCGAGCTGGTAGCCGCCGCCAGGCCCGCGCAGCGACTGCACCAGGCCGCCGCGGCGCAGCGGGCCGAAGACCTGCTCGACGCTGGACAGCGAGATGTCCAGATGCGCGCAGAGCTGAGGCAGAGCCAGCGGGCTTTCGTGAGCGCAGCGCTCCAGGTTGACCATGGCGGCCACGGCGATGTAGGCGCGGCTGCTCAAAGTGAAGTTCAACATGTGGTCGCCCTCCGTCAGCCGAACTTGAACAGGATGCCGTGCCCGCCGCGCGGGTATTCCCAGGCCACGTTGGTGTGCTCCGTGCAGATGACCCGGCAGCTGCCGCACTCCAGGCAGCCGTCGGTGATCAGCGTGACGCGCCCATTGCCTTCGGCCTTGTAGCAGGCCGCCGGGCAGATGAAGGTGCACTGCTGCGTCTGGCAGGCGTTGGTGCAGATGTCCGCATCCTTGATCTGGATGTGCGGGCGGCCATGGTCGACCTTGTAGCGGTTCTGGAAGAGCTTCTCTTCCACGTTCACGGTGACGGCGTTCATCGTGTACCTCTCCAGAGCTTGAATGCATCGCCCACCAGGCCGGTGAGCCGGCGGGCCGTCTTGAAGCTGCCAATGACTTCGCGCTGCTTGGTCATCTTGTCCACGCCGTCGACCGTGAACAGGGTCTTGGCGGCGCGGTTGAGCAGGGCAGGGTAGGTGGTGAAGAACTGCGGGCTGGATTCGAGGACCTCCGGCAACCGCCGGTACTTCTTCAGGTCCTTCATGACGAAGCTCTCGTCCAGCGCGTCCTTGTAGGCCTTGAGCGTGCGGGCCGTCAGCGGCCGGTTGGCGGCCTTCGCGGCGATGACGGTTTCGGCCGCCAGGCGGCCGGTGGTCATGGCCAGGTTGGAGCCCTCGCGGTGCGCGGCGTTCACGAAGCCGCCGGAGTCGCCGACGATCATCCAGCCGTCGCCATAGATGCGCGGCACGGCGTTGAAGCCGCCCTCGGGGATGAGGTGGGCGCAGTACTCCTTCATCTCGCCGCCTTCGATCAGCGGCGCGATGGCGGGGTGCTGCTTGAGCTTCTCGAGCAGCGCATAAGGCGTGGTTCGGTTGGGGTTGGTCTTGAAGTCGGCCAGCATGCAGCCGACGCCGATCGTCAGCGAATCCTTGTTCGTGTAGAGGAAGCCCGTGCCCACCATGCCTTCGGTGACGGAGCCCATCATCTCGATGACGACGCCTTCCTCCTCCTTGATGTTGAAGCGTGCCTGGATGGTTTCCTCCGGCAGGAACAGGATCTCCTTGACGGCCAGCGCCACGTTCTTGGGCGAGAGCTCGCCGTGGAAGCCCGCCTTGCGCGCCAGCGTGGAGTTCACGCCGTCGGCCAGGATGACGACATCGGCGTAGACCTCGCCGCCCATGCGGTCGCAGCGCACGCCGGCCACGCGTTCGCCGTCCAGCAGCAACTCCTCCACGGTGGTTTCGCAGATCAGCAGCGCGCCGGCCTCGCGCACCTTGCTGGAGAACCACTTGTCGAACTGCGCCCGGATGATGGTGTAGCGGTTGTAGGGCGGCTTGTTGTAGTCGTCGCTGCGGTAGTGGCTGCCGACGAAGCTGTTGTCGTCGAGCATCCACATGCGCTGCTCGATGATGTGGCGCTCCAGCGGCGCGTCGTCGCGGAAGTCGGGAATGATCTTCTCGAGCGCGTCCGAGTACAGGATGGCCCCTTGCACGTTCTTGCTGCCGGGGTACTCGCCGCGCTCGATCTGCAGCACCTTCAACCCCGCCTTGGCCATCGTGTAGGCCGCCGCGTTGCCGGAGGGCCCGGCGCCGACGACGATGGCGTCGAACTTTTCTTGGCTCATGACTGATGCTCCGTTCGATGAATGTGATGGGCCGTTGCGGGCCCGGCGTGGGCGAGGGGCGCACTCATGTCAAGCGGCGCGGCGGATGCGCTTGTCCAGGTGGGCGCGGAAGGCCTGCGTCAGCACCGGCAGCACCTGCATCGCGTTGCCGACGATGCCGTGGTGTGCGAAGTCGAAGATGGGCGCGTTCGGGTCGGTGTTGATGGCGACGATGATGTCGCTGGCCTCCATGCCCACGCGGTGCTGGATGGCGCCCGACACGCCGGCGGCGATGTAGAGCTTGGGGCGCACGGTCTTGCCCGTCTGGCCCACCTGGCGCTCGGACTCCAGCCAGCCGGCCTGCGTGACGGCGCGGGTGGCGCCGACCTCGGCGCCCAGCACGCGCGCCAGTTCCCACACGAGGCGGCAGTTCTCGGCGTTCTTCATGCCCTTGCCGGCCGTCACGATGATGTCGGCGTAGGTCAGGTTCACCGTGTTGCGGCTGGTGTCGGGAATGAACTCCAGCAGCTTGGTGACGATGTCGGTCTCGATCATGCCCAGGCCCATCGTGATGATGTCGCCGGTGCGGCTGTCGTCGCGGCGCGGCATGGGCGCGGTGCGCGGGCGCATGGTGGCCATCTGCGGGCGGTAGGCCAGCGTCATGATCGTGCACAGCAGCGAGCCGCCGAACGTGGGGCGGGTGGCCGCCAGCGCGCGGCCGTCGATGTTGAGCTCGGTGCAGTCGGCCGTCAGCCCGGTGGCCAGCGTGGTGGCGACCGAGCCGGCCAGGTCGCGGCCCATGGTGGTGGCGCCGAGCAGCAGGATCTCGGGTTGGTACTGGTTGACCAGGTCGGTCATGCCCTTGGTGAAGGGCTCGTTGCGGTAGCCCTGCAGTACCGGGTCGCGCATCACGTAGGCGTGATCGGCGCCGTAGGCATAGGCCTCCTTGGCGAAGGCCTCCAGCGGATCGCCCGGGCCGCCGAGCAGCACGCCGCTCACGTCCACGCCCAGCTTGTCGGCCAGCTTGCGCGCTTCGCCCATCAGCTCCCAGCTGACCGGGTGCACATGGCCGCGGTCGTGCTCGACGAACACCCACACGCCCTTGTAGGCCTTCAGGTGCTCGGGCAGCTCGGTGCTGCGGCCGCTGCGGCCGGCCGTTTTCAGTGCGCCGCCGGCGGCACCGGCACCGCCGCTGCTGGGCTCGGGTTTGGCGTTTGCATTCATGTCGCGTCTCCTTGGGCGCTCAGGCCGACAGGCGTTCCACGGTCTCTTCCTCCAGCGTCGGGTGCGTGGTGAAGATCTTCTGGATGAGGTTGAGGCAGACGTCGTTGGCGCTGCTGTCCGACACCACCTGCACGTCGGCCTTCTCGCTGCGCGGCTTGGGGCCGAAGACCTTGCTGACGATGGTGGGCGAGCCCTTGAGGCCGATCTTGGTGAGGTCTTCGATGCCGGCGTCTTCCTTGTTCCACTTGCGCACGGGGCAGCGCGCGGCGCGCAGCATGTCTTCCATCGTGGCGAACCGCATCTCGTTCGTGCCTTCCAGCATCGTGATCAGGCTGGGCAGCGTGGTGTCGAGCAGCTGCACGCCGCCTTCGGCGCGCCGCTCGACCTGGATGCGGCGGGCATCGAGGTCGACCTTGACGATCTTGCTGACGTAGGTGAGCAGGTTCAGCCCCAGCCGCTTGGCCACGCCAGGGCCGACCTGCGCGGTGTCGCCGTCGATGGTCTGCTTGCCGGTGAAGACGAGGTCGACCGCCTGCTCCTGGCCGATCTTGCGGATGGCGGCGGCCAGCGCGTAGGAGGTGGCCAGCGTGTCGGCGCCGGCAAAGGCGCGGTCGGTCACGAGGATGGCGTCGGTGGCGCCAAAGCTTAGGCACTTGCGCAGCGCGTCCTCGGCCTGCGGCGGGCCCATGCACAGCATGGTGACGCGGCCGCCAAACTGGTCCTTCAGGCGCAGTGCCTCTTCCAGCGCGAACAGGTCGTAGGGGTTGACGATGGCCGGCACGCCCTGGCGCATGATGGTGTTGGTGACCGGGTGGACGCGGATCTGTGCCGAGTCCGGCACCTGCTTGATGCAAACGACGATGTGCATGGGTGGTTCCTCCGTGTGGGCGCGGCGCTCAGGCTGCTTCAGGGCCGAGCGCGGGGCCGCCCCAGGCGGTGCGTGCCGGGGCGCGCGCCGGCGGCAGCGTCTGGCGCAGGCTCTCCAGCGAGACGTGCTGGCGGCCGTCGGCGTCCTGGAACACCTTGAACACCTTCTCGCGGTAGGCGGTGGAGGTCGTGAAGTCCTGGTAGGCCTGGGTCAGCATCTCGCGGTAGCGGCGGAACAGCTCCACGTCGTCCAGCCCCTTGAGCCCCTCGGCGCGGTGCAGGTACTGGTAGAAGCGCTTGAGGATGTGCAGCCGGTTCACGTGCACGACGTGTTCGTCGTAGGGGATGCCGAAGAATTCCAGGAACTCGTTGGCGCTGGACAGCGCCTTGAGTTGTTGCATGAGGTCCATGGTGGGTCTCCTTCACACCGGATGCGGCACACGGGCCGCGACTTCCGAAATCAGACGGCGCAGCTCGGCGCCGTCCAGTTGGCGTTTGGTTTGCGTGGCGTGCTCGCGCACGCGGGCCAGCAGCGGGTCCAGCACCTCGTCGCACACCTGCAGCTGCAGCCGTTGCAGTTCGCGTCGCAGGCCCGCTGAACCGCTGTGTTTGCCGAGCACCAGCGCGTGGCTGCGGCCCAGCTCGGCGGGGTCGAAGGGCTGGTAGTTGCGCGGGTCCTTCAAGAGGCCGTCCACGTGGATGCCGGACTCGTGCGAGAACACCGCGTCGCCCACGATGCTCTTGCCCGCCGGCACGGGCCGGCCCGAGGCCGCCGCCACGCGCTGCGACAGGCCCACGAGCGCGCGCGTGTCCACGCCGCACTCGATGCCGTGCAGGTGGCGCAGTGCCATGACCACCTCTTCCAGCGCAGCGTTGCCCGCGCGCTCCCCCAGCCCGTTGACGGTGGTGCTCGCGTGCGTGGCGCCCGCCCGCACGGCGGCCAGCGTGTTGGCGGTGGCCAGGCCCAGGTCGTTGTGGGCGTGGATCTCGATGTCGAGGTCGGTGGCCGCGCGCAGATGGCCGATGCGCTCTAGCGTGCTGAACGGGTCCAGCAGGCCCAGTGTGTCGGCAAAGCGCAGGCGGATGGCCCCCGCGCGCTGTGCCACTGCCGCCACCTGCGCGATGAAGCCCATGTCGGCGCGGGACGCGTCCTCCAGGCCGACGCTGGGCACCAGGCCGGCGGCGCGCGCGTCGCTCACGCAGCGCTGCACCGTGGCCAGCGCCCAGGCGCGGTCGCGGCCCAGCTTGTGCGCGAGCTGCTGGTCCGACACCGGGACGGACAGGTGCACGATGTCGGCGCCACACGCCGCTGCGCTTTGCAGGTCGAACTGCAGCATGCGCGCCCAGACCATGGTGCGCGCGCGCAAGCCGGCGTGGGTGATGGCGCGCAGCGTGTCGATCTCCTGCGCACCCATCGCGGCGGTGCCCACCTCCAGCTCCGGCACGCCTGCGGCGTCCAGCGCCTGAGCGATGGCCAGCTTTTCGTCCCGCGAGAAGGCCACGCCCGCCGTCTGCTCGCCGTCGCGCAGCGTGGTGTCGTTCAGGGTGCAGGGCCAGGGGGAGGAGGCGGTGTGCATGATGACCGTTGCTGGGGTTCTGTCTCCTGCATCGCAAAGGCTGTGCCATCCGCCGCGATTCGCTAAGCCGTTGATTTCAGTGACATTTGCGAACGTCGGGGTGCTGCGGCGTGCGTGTGTCGATTGTTGGCTTGTCGACATGTCGTGCGGGCGCCGTGGGGCGCCGGCCAGAAGCGGGCCAGCCCCTCGGCCGCAGCGGCGGCAACGAGGGGCTGGCGGGGCGGGAGGCTGCCGGCTACTTCTCGCGCGCGTGGTTCTTGGTGTAGCGCGGCAGCTCGATGACCAGCGCCGGGCCGCGCACCTGCACGCAGCAGGACAGCCGCGACTGCGCATCCACACCCCAGGCGTCGTCGAGCTGGTCTTCTTCCTCGTCATCGGCGGGCTGCAAGGCGTCGGCGCCGCTGCGCACGTGGACGTGGCAGGTGGCGCAAGCCCCGACCTTCTCGCAGGCATGCTCGATGGCCACACCGGCCTGCAGCAACTCGTCCACCAGCTTGCGGCCGGTGCGCGCTGCAAAGCGCAGGCCGGTGGGGCAGAGGTCCGGGTGGGGCAGGATGGTCACCTCGGTCGTGGCGGTGCCGGGGCTGGCGCCGTTGGCAAGCGCCGCCGGTCGCGGCAAAGACGCCGATGGCGGCGAAGGCGGCGTGGCCGTGGTCATGCGCGCTCCTGTTCAGGCAGAAATCTGGTCCATGCGCCGCCCGGCCAGGGCCTGGCGCACGCGGGCGTCCATGCGGCGGCCGGCGAAGGCCGTGGTCGCGGCGTTGAGGCCCTCGGTGGCGGCGCGCAAGGCCTCGCGCTGGGCCTTTTGCTCGTCCAGCGTGCCGCCCTCGGCCTCGGCGCACTGCTCCAGCCCGTCGGCCACGTCCTGCATCGCACGCAGGATGCCGAACTGCTCACGCGGCAGCAGCAGGTGCTGGTCCTGCGTGATGGCGGCCTCCACGGCATCGAGCAGCCGCCGCGCATCGACCTCGGCCTCGCGCAGCATGCGTGCGGCAGCGTCGGACTCCGCGTTCTGCACCGCATGGCGCAGCATGTCGGCCACGGCCTCGTGGCCCAGGCCATAGCTGGGCTTGACCTCCACCTGTGTCTGCACGCCGGTGGTCTGCTCGGCGGCCTGCACGGACAGCAGGCCATCGGCGTCGATCTGGAAGGTGACACGGATGCGCGCCGCGCCGGCCACCATCGGCGGGATGCCATGCAGCGTGAAGCGCGCCAGCGAGCGGCATTCGCTGACCAGCTCGCGCTCGCCCTGCACCACGTGGATGGCCATGGCGGTCTGCCCGTCCTTGAAGGTGGTGAACTCCTGCGCGCGCGCCGTGGGCACGGTGCTGTTGCGCGGGATGATCTTCTCCACCAGCCCGCCCATGGTCTCGATGCCCAGCGACAGCGGGCAGACGTCCAGCAGCAACAGCCCGTTGTCGCCGGCCGCGCGGTTGCCGGCCAGCTGGTCGGCCTGGATGGCCGCGCCCAGCGCCACGGCCAGGTCGGGGTCGATGCCGGTGTAGGGCGCGCGCCCGAACAGCTCGGCGACCGCACGGCGCACGATCGGCATGCGCGTGGCGCCGCCCACCAGCACGATGCCGTCCACTTCATGGGCACGCAGGCAGGCGTCCTTCAGGGCGCGGCGCACCGGTGCCAGCGTGCGGTCGACCAGCGGCTGCACCAGTGACTCGAAATGCGCACGCGTCAGCCGCGCGAGCTGCGCCACGCCGTCGCCGCGCTCGCAGCGCATGACGGTCTCGTCGGCGTCCGTCAGCGCTTCCTTGGCCAGGCGGGCGGCCGCCCGCAGGGCCGTGGCGTCGCTGTCGGCCCAGGCGATGGCGCCGTCCTGCGTCTTGAACCAGGTGGCGACGACCTCATCCACATCGTCCCCGCCCAGCATGGCGTCGCCGTTGGTGGCCAGCACCTCGAAGACGCCGCGTGTCAGCCGCAGCACGGAGACATCGAAGGTGCCGCCACCCAGGTCGTAGACGACATAAACGCCTTCATGGGCGGTGTCCAGCCCGTAGGCCACCGCGGCCGCCGTTGGCTCGTTGAGCAGCCGCAGCACATGCAGGCCGGCCTGGCGTGCGGCGTCTTTCGTCGCCTGGCGCTGCGCATCGTCGAAATACGCCGGCACGGTGATGACGGCGCCCACGAGCGCGCCGCCCAGCGACGCTTCGGCCCGCTCGCGCAGCTGACGCAGCACGTCGGCCCCCACGTCCACGGGCGACTTCAACCCGGCGCGCGTCGGCACGGCCACGGCACCGGGGCCCTGCGCCTGCACGGCGTAGGGCACGGTGCCGGGGGCGAGGTCGGCCAGTGCGCGGCCGATCAAGCGCTTGGCGGAGGCGATGGTGTTCTGCGGGTCGGCGGTGGCGCGCGAGACGGCCTCGTGCCCCACCAGCACGCCGCCGTCCACGCCGTAATGGACGACCGACGGCAGCAGGCGGCGGCCCTGGTCGTCGCCCAGCACGGTGGGAACGCCGCTGCGCAGCGTGGCGACGAGGGAATTGGTCGTTCCCAGGTCGATGCCCACCGCCAGGCGGTGCTGGTGGGGCGCGGCGGCCCGACCGGGTTCGGCAATCTGCAGCAAGGCCATGTCAGGCGCTCCGCCGAAGCGCGTTCGGCTCCTCTGTATCCAGGCGGCGCCCGCCGTGGCCCAGCCGAGCCAGCGCTGCGCTGGCCGCTTGGCGATGCATGGCGGCTGCAACGTCCGTCATGGCTACACCGCGAAGGACTCACCGCAGCCGCAGTTCGCGGTGGCGTTCGGGTTGTGGAACTTGAAGCCTTCGTTCAGCCCCTCGCGCACCCAGTCCAGCTGCGTGCCGTCCACCATGGGCAGGCTGCGCGCGTCCACCAGCAGCTTCACGCCCTCGCTTTGAAACTCGTGGTCGTCGGGCTGGGGCGCCTCGGCGAATTCGAGCGCATAGGCATAGCCCGAACAGCCGCTCGTCTTCACGGCGATGCGCAGGCCGAAGCCGCCGCCGCGCTGGGCCAGCGCCTTCTCGATCTGGCGCGCGGCCTTGGGAGTGACGGTGAGCGTCATGGCGGTGCCTCGCGTCAGACCGAGAACGAGCTGCCGCACCCGCAGGTGCTGGCGGCGTTCGGGTTGCGGATGACGAAGCGCGAGCCTTCGAGGTTTTCCTCGTAGTCGATCTCGGCGCCGAGCATGAACTGCAGGCTGCTGGCATCGACGAGCACCTTCACGGCGCCGGCTTCGACGCAGGTGTCGTCGTCCTTGCTCTCCTCATCGAACGCGAAGCCGTACTGGAAGCCCGAGCAGCCGCCGCCCGTCACGAAGATGCGCAGCTTCAGATTGGGGTCGCCTTCTTCGGCCAGCATGTCGCCGACCTTGGAGATGACGGCATCGCTCACCTTCAGCGGCGCGGCGCCTTCCGGCAGCGTGAAGGGCAGGGCGGGCGACGCGGTGGCGGTGCTGGCGCAGGACGTGCCGGCACCGTGGGACTGGCAACTGGACATGACGTACTCCTTGAGCGAAGTGAAGGGGGCAGGGCGTCAGGCGGCAGCCTCGGCCAGCGGCGCGCAGGCCGGCTGCTCGATGGCGTCGCCCCGGCGGTGGCGGTAGTCGGCCACGGCTGCCTTGATGGCGTCCTCGGCCAGGATGGAGCAATGGATCTTGACGGGCGGCAGCGCCAGCTCCTCGGCAATGGCCGTGTTCTTGATGGCCAGCGCCTGGTCCAGCGTCTTGCCCTTGACCCACTCGGTCACCAGCGAACTGGACGCGATGGCCGAGCCGCAGCCGTAGGTCTTGAACTTGGCGTCCTCGATGAGGCCGGTCGCGGGGTTGACCCGGATCTGCAGCTTCATGACGTCGCCGCACGCCGGGGCGCCGACCATGCCGGTGCCCACGTCGGCGTCTTCCGCCTGGAAGGCGCCCACGTTGCGCGGGTTTTCGTAGTGGTCGATGACTTTGTCGCTGTAGGCCATGTCAGGCTCCGTGTTGAATCAGTGTTCGGCCCACTGAATGGTGTTGAGGTCGACGCCCGCGCAATGCAGGTCCCACAGCGGGCTGAGTTCCCTGAGCCGCCGCACCGTCTCCGCGACGCGCTGGATGGCGGTGTCCACATGCGCTTCGGTCGTGTAGCGGCCGAGCGAAAAGCGGATGGAGCTGTGGGCCACTTCGTCGGGCAGGCCCAGCGCGCGCAGCACATAGCTGGGCTCCAGGCTGGCGGACGTGCAGGCCGAGCCCGACGACACCGCGATGCCCTTCATGCCCATCAGCAGTGATTCGCCCTCGACGTAGGTGAAGCTGACGTTGAGGTTGTGCGGCACCCGCCGTTCCAGATCGCCGTTGATGCGGATCTCGGGGATGCCGGACAGCCCCTGCAGCAACCGGTCCCGCAGCATGCGGATGCGCTCGTTCTCGGTGGCCATCATGTCGTGGGCCAGCCGGTAGGCCTCGCCCATGCCAACGATCTGGTGCGTGGGCAAGGTGCCCGAGCGCATGCCGCGCTCATGGCCGCCGCCATGGATCTGCGCCTCGATGCGCACGCGTGGCTTGCGGCGAACGTAGAGCGCGCCGATGCCCTTGGGGCCGTAGGTCTTGTGCGCCGACAGGCTCATCAGGTCGACCTTCAGCGCACCCAGGTCGATGGCGACCTTGCCGGCGGCCTGCGCCGCATCGACGTGGAACAGGATGCCGAGGCTGCGCAGTAACTCGCCCATCGCGGCAATGTCCTGCACGACGCCGATCTCGTTGTTGACGAACATGACCGACACCAGGATGGTGTCGGGCCGCAGCGCCTGGCGCAGGGTGTCCATGTCCACCAGCCCGTTGGGCAGCACGTCGAGATAGGTCACCTCGAAGCCCTCGCGCTCCAGTTCGCGCATCGTGTCCAGCACCGCCTTGTGCTCGGTCTTGACCGTGACCAGATGCTTGCCCTTGGCACGATGGAACTGAGCCGCGCCCTTGATGGCGAGGTTGTTGGACTCGGTGGCGCCCGACGTCCAGACGATCTCGCGGGCGTCCGCGCCAATCAGCTTGGCGACATGCTCACGGGCGATCTCCACGGCCTCCTCGGCGGCCCAGCCGTAGGCGTGGCTGCGCGACGCGGGGTTGCCGAAGTTGTCGTACAGATACGGCACCATCGCATGGACCACCCGCGGGTCCACGGGCGTCGTGGCGGCGTAGTCCAGATAGATCGGCTTGGCGTCGAGCTTGAGGTTCATGCACGGCTCCTGTGAGCAACCGAGGGAGATGCCTCGACTTACTCAAGGAGCGTGCCAGGCAGCGCTGAGCTGCCGGAAACGTCGGAAAACTACGGCAAATCAACGATTTGCGTTGCCGCAACAGCAGCGCGGGCAGAGCGTCTTACGCGCTCTCCGCGGCAGGCGATCTGTTGACAACCGGACATTCGGGACGTGTGTTGTGCAAGTGATGTGGCTGGGCAACATTCACCCGTTGCCCCCAAAGGGGCGCCCAAATCAGGGTTGCGGCCGGGCTCTTCGGGGAAGAAGGCTGGCCGCTGTTACTGCGAGTGGCATTCCTAACGTCTTGCGATGGGGTCAACAAGGCGGTCGAGACATCAGCGCGACGTTACTATCCAGCCTGATATTTTTGCCCACCAAAAAGAATGACCAAGTCAGGGAGGGGGCATCCGCGATCACCCTGGATGGGTGTGTCTGCGCATGCCCGGATCGCGAGATGGTTGCTGCGTTTCTGCATACGCATGGCTCTTCGTGCCGCGGGGGCCGTCGTTGCCCCGCGCGCTGCAGCCCGCGCCGACCTGCCAAGGCGGCCGGCATCAGGCCGGGCCTGCACATGGTCACCGCCTGCTGCCAACTGTTCGACCGCGATCCCTGACAGGAAATTCCCCAGTTTTGCAATTTGACCTGGCTGCGCCGATGTGCGCAGCCAGGCGTTGGCGCTTTGCTTTGTGCTGCAGCCAACAACCCTAACGCCGTTCGAGGAGAGATTCATGCGTTCCAAGTCCAAACGTTCCGCCTCCAGCGCTGCTTTGTTGAAGGCGGGTCAGCGGTTCAAGATGTCCGTGACGGTCCCGGTGAGTCGAATCGCCAAGGCTGCGCGCGATCTCTCGACGCCGCAGCAGCGACGCAAGACGGCATGGAGCGTGGAGCCTTTGGAGCCGCGCGTTTTGCTCTCAGCGGATGCGATGCCTGGTGTTCACGTGATCGAGGGCTCGGTCGATCAGCCGGGTGAACAGGACCGCTTCGAGTTCACCGTGCAGGAGCGTTCGCGCTTCTTGTTTGACGGGGTGCAGGGTGATCAACTGCAGTGGCAACTGCGTGGCTCGAATCTGAGCGACCAGTTCGATTTCCGCGCGCTCACCAGCAACGGCGACCGCTTTCTGGATCTGGACCCCGGCAAGTACACGCTCACGGTCGACGGGGTTGGCGACAGAACGGGCACTTACGCTTTCCGCATGGTGGGCATCGAGGCGGCCATTGCGCTGACACCGGGCGTGGGCGTGAACGGCACGCTGCAGCCTGGCACCCAGGCAGCGTTGTACAGCATCAACGTCGAAGCTGGCGACAGGCTTTTCTTCAAGTCAGACAACGCAACGGCATCGGGCAACTGGACGCTGTTCGATCCCACGGCTGTCCAGGTTGCCGGGCCGAGCAGCCTCGGTGCTGATGTCGGTGGCGCCTACACGGCCCAGCGCGCAGGTACCTATTGGCTGTCCGTGGAGGGGCAAAGCGGTGCGACCTCAGCAGTGAACTACGGGTTCACGATGTACCGGAACGCGGCGCGTACGGCGCCACTCAACTTGGGTCAGGCGTACAGCGTCAATCTCGCGGCGCCCGGGGACGCGCAGACCTACACCTTCGATCTGGACCGCAGCACGCAGGTGATGTGGGATCAACTCAGCGGAGCCATGGCCAATGCGCAGTGGGTGATTATCAATGCGGATACGGACAGTACGGTCGCTTCTGCGACCCTCGCCACACAAGATGGCGTGGCCAGGCCGCTGCGCCTAGGCGCCGGCCACTACAAGCTGCGCGTGGAGACGTTGGGGCGCGGGCAAGGGACGGTGGCGTTTCGGCTGCTCAACTCCGGTCAGGCGGCAGCTGTCAATGCCGGCGACTCCATCAGCATTGACGACGGACTGGCGCTCGGCGGGGCGGTGCATCGCATCGATGTGACGCAGGCCGGCAGCCTGTCTCTGGCTCATCTGGCGCTGCTCGAGACGGGCCCGGCGGCCAACACCTTGTCGGCCGCGCGTGAATGGCTGGTCGGGGGGGCTGCCCCGAGCAGCTTGCAGGTCACCTTGGGAGACGGCGCCGCAGGGGCTGCGGACGTCCAAATCCTGCGGGTGCTGGTTGCTGTTGGCGACCAACTGCGCTTCTCTGTCACCAGCACCAACTTCGCACAACGGCTTCGCCTCTTCGACGCGGCGGGCAATGAAATCAGCAGCACGACCGGACCCAGCCTCGACTGGACGGCGGCGTCTACCGGTCTGCTGTACCTGGGTGTTAGCCGCGCTGCGAATTCCGCTTATGACCCGCGCACAGCGCCCGGCAATGCGGAGTCGGCACCCGGGCAACTGAGCATCGCCTTGACGCGTACGCTGGCCAGGCTTCCTGCGGGCGGTGATGTTGGCGATGCCATGGCCGATTCGACGGAAGTGCTGGTTGGTGCTTCTTCTTCGCAGGCGTTGAACGTCACGATCGGCGACGGCCTCTACGGTGATCGCGACGTGGACTTCTACCGGGTGGCGCTGGCGGCAGGTGAGACGTTCAGGCTCTCCACCCCCAATGGGACTTTCGATGGCTATGCGCGCTTGTTCGATGCCAATGGTGTGCCAGTGGCATCGGCCGACGATAGCCCCATGGCGTACAGCGTGCCGGCTACGGGCGTCTACTACCTCGGTTTGAGTGCATGGCCCAACTTCAACTACTCGCCAACCGTACCAGGCAGCGGTTCCTCGAGTCGCACGGGGACGATGACGGTAACGCTCACGCGCGAGCAAATGGCGGCACCCGTAACGGCCCAGTGGCTGGTGACGGACCGCCAGGGCAGTTTGGTCGGTTCGGGTTCGTTGGATCGCGGCGGAGTTATCAATTTAGCTTTGCCCAGTGAGGGTAGCTATTTCCTGTGGACCAATCCTGGATTCTCTAACGGCAACCGGCGAGGTGAACTGCGGGTTGGCGTGTCGTCGGGGGCGTCGACGCCGTCAGCGTCGGTCAGCCTGAATACCGGCGACGTATCTGCGCTGTCTGGTGCGCTGTTGCAAGCGGGCCAGGTCATTTCCTATGACCTCACCGTTGAAGAAGCAGGTGTCTGGAATTTTGAGTCGAGCCAGTTTCCCTTTAACTCGGAGTGGCGCCTCACCGGGCCGGAAGGGTTTGGATTCGACTGGTCGTATATGACGGCTATTCGAACGAATGGCAACAATACTTTTCTGACTGCGAACACGCATCCCTATCTGAAGCCGGGAACCTATCGTCTAGAGGTCCGCAACAGGGTGGGGGAGCTGGGTGACCTGGCGCTGAATTTTGTGGGGCAAGGTACAGCTATCGATCTGACCGGTGGGGCACCGTTTGCACTGCCAGACATGCCGGAGGGTAGTTCGCTGCTGTTCAAGGCGGCGGCAACGCCGTTGGACCACTTCGCTGGAGCTTTCTCGACGGCTGGCTCGGACTTCTATATGGAAGCTTTCGATGCCTATGGACGAAGCCTGCCGGTCTCGTCCCCCGAGCCGGGCAGCGGTGACGTTGACCAAGCGGGGGACTACTTTGACCAGGGAGGTGCCAGCGGACCTGTATACGTCCGCCTCGTGCGCATGGCACACAGCACCGGCGCCATCATTCACTACACGTTGTCGCGAACGCCGGGTGCCGTGGCACCTGCATTGCCGAGCACCGCGATTGCTGTCGGCGCTGAAGTGGACGACAGCAACTCAGGCATCGCGTTGCCTCGCTACAGCTTTACTGTGGCAGAAGACGGATGGGTTGCACTTGAATGGCAGGAGGGGAACTGGACCAACTGGGAGTTGACCGGCCCTCGTGGTGCGGAGGCCAGTGGAGCATTCCACGAGAGCTTCTATTTCGTCGGTGATCGTCGTTGGGATGTGCCAGTTCGCTGGCTGATGGCAGGCACCTACACCCTCCAACTCAGCGAAGGTTCGGGGCGTGCGCGGTTTTCGCTGCGCACACAAGGTACGGCTAACCCGATCGCCACCGACAGTAGCGTGGCTGTAGATCTGGGCACGAGCGACGCTTATGAGTTGTTTGACGTGGTGCTGGACTCCAACGTCAAGACCTACCTGCGAGGTCGCAACGGAGCGAGCGCTGGAAACGTCTTCCGCCTGTATGACGCGCAAGGCGTCCTGCAGAGCACAGGAGACCCCGCAGCGACGAGTCTGCAGCAGTTGGTTGTTCCGAGGAGCGGGCACTACCTGTTGGCGGTGGCGCGCAACACTTCTGGGACGGGTGGTGTGGCCCTGCGGTTTGATCTCCCTACCACCCCGAATGGTGCCGTTCCGTTGCCGGCGGGTGGCGTCGTCAGTGGTCGTTTCTTAAAGGCCTACGAGACTCTCAAATATACGTTCACGCTGTCCGAGGCATCTCAGATCACCGTAGCGACGACCGCAAGTGTTGGATCGAGAAAGGCGTACACCTTGCTCTCTGCTGACGGCAGTGTGGAAGGGTTGAATTACTTCAATGACGGTGACCTTGCTTGGGCGCTTGGCGCAGGCCGCTACACACTCAGTGTTCAGCGCGATGACTACTACACAGAACCTGGCGTCGATGACACTTTCACAGTTTCAGTTGCGGTCAAGAACGACTCGCAACTGTTGACCACTTCGCAGCAGGGCCGGCTGACGTTTGCAAATGGTGTTGCCGACGGCATGCTGCAGATGGCGCTGGACGCAGGCAAGACCTATTGGTTGACCCCCGCGACGGGGCTGAGCTACGACCAGGGCATGCGTGTGAGGGTCTTCGACCCCACGGGCGATCAGTTGTTGGCTTCTGGCATGGGGGGGGGCTATTGGTATAGCCAGGCCGGCATCCGCTTTACCGCACCCCAATCGGGCACCTATCGCGTGGCCTTGGGGGCGTTCAATTCCTCCAGCGGGCTGACCGGCAGTTACGATTTCAAGCTTTCGGAGGGCGCATTGACAGAAGCGCCCTTGCAACTGGGTGCGGACGTCCTCGGTACGCTGGCGCAAGGGGCCGATGAAGCTCGCTACCGCTTCACGTTGACCGACGCCAAGCGCGTGGCGCTCAACGTCGTGGGTGACCCGATGCAGGCGCGGCTGGTGCGCACTGACACCGGGGCGACCGTGCTGTCTTCATCGGACATCTCCAGCAGCCGTTTCATGCAGCTGCTGGATCTGGCGCCCGCCACCTACGAATGGCGCCTCCAGGCGTCGCGGGACAGCACAAGCTCCTACCGCCTGCGCATGGACGACGTGGCCAGCTTGGCCCCGCTGACCGTGGATACCACCGCAACGACGGCTGTCACGCAATCGCGTTGGGCTACCGCCATGGCCTATGACGGCACAGCCGGCGAGGCGATGGTCTTCGATCCACGCGTGACGGTGGGGAGCTACGGCTATTGGCAACTCATGGGCCCCAACGGGGCCGTCGTGTCTTCGGGTTCGCACTACGGCACCAGCGACTACACGCAGCGCATCACGTTGCCCGAGTCGGGGCGTTACGTTCTCTTCCTGTACGGCGATACCGGCAGCGTCTCGGCGCGCACGAGCGCCGTACTGCTGCGGCACTACACAGAAACCACCAACCCGGTGGCACTGGGAGACCAGGTCAGCGGGAGCATTGCCCATGTGGGCGACATCCAGCACTACAGCTTCACGCTGAGCCAAGAGACGACCATCGTGCTGGACCCCAAGGGCGGGCCGGTCAGTCTCAACCTCACTGGTCCGAATGGCACCGAACTGAGCGGTGTCAGCCTTGACAGCGTGGAGAGCTATTACGTGCGTCGGCTCCGCCCGGGCACGTATTCGCTGAACGTCAGCGCCAACACGATCAACTCCACTCCGGCGTTCGGCTTCCGATTGCTGGACCTGTCGGCTGCCGCCACAGCTCATGGCGATGTGACTGAACTGACGGGCGACATGCCGGCTGGCCGCAATCTCGCCGTGCACAGCTTCAATGTGCTGGCGGGGCAGGCCTACAACCTCGACTTCCTCGTGCCGTCGGGCTACCCGGACTATTTCCGCTACAGCTTGGTCGACGCTCAGGGCCGCACGGTTTCGGATGTGACCTGGACGCAGAGCACCTCGGCGACCTTCACGCCCGCGGCCAGCGGGCCGCTCTACCTCGTCGCCAAGCAGTACTACACGGTGAACGCGCCGGTGCATTTCGATGCCATGCTGCGCCAGCCCTCGCTCGCTTCGATTCCTCTCGTTCTGGACGGGCCAGTTGCATTGACACTGGCCACTCGGGAAGACCGAACCGACTACCGATTTTCGCTGGACGCTGCCGGCTGGCTGGACCTGTCTGGCATCGCTGTTACAGGAGGCAGTGCGACCTTCGCGGTGATCGCGCCAGATGGCACGAGCGTGTGGTCAAACTCCTTCTCGGCCGGAACTGCTGGCCAGTCCCGCCAGATCCCGCTGACCGCGGGGCGGTATGTGTTGCGCGTCTATGGTGCTTCCGATGGCGCCGTGGTGAATGCGAGCTTCACGCCCAGCACCGTGCCTGCCGCCAACAGCCTCGATCGACAGGCAGGCGTGGCACGGACCGTTTCGGCAGGGGCTGGCGCCTCCGTCGTGAATCTGTGGTCAGTGAGTGCCGCGGCAGGCGACAGCTTGAGCTTTGCCGCCGCCCAATGGCCAGCAGGCAGTTCGGTGCAGTTGTTCAGTCCGACCGGTACCCTGCTGTCCACATGGACCGGTGCACCGCTGAACGTTGCTTTGAACGCCACTGGCGTGTATTTGCTGCGCGTGACCCGTCCGTCAATGGTGACCACGCTCGATAACAGCTACACCTTCCAGGCCACCTGGGGTGGCGCCACCATCGCGGATGTGCCGGCGAATACCGTCTCCGCCAGCGGTTCCATGGCGGCCAACAACAAGCTGACCTACGGCTTCGTGGTCACCGAGCCGGGCCTGTGGTACCTGGATCGCAACAGCACCCCTGACTACTACGCCTATTACTACAGCTTCGCCCGGGTCCTCGATGCCCGTGGCGCCGTGGTCTCCACGGGCTGGGACCGCGCCATCGCCATGCAGCCGGGGCAATACACGCTGGAGGTATCGACCACCATCTATGCCGCGGGCTATGACTTCACCTGGCGCCGCCTGGATACCCTGACGCCGTTGTCTTATGGCCAGACTGTCAGCCTGGCCAACAGTTCGGTCTACCAGTTGCAAAGCTACCGCGTCGATGCGCAAGCCGGCGATCAGTTGCGCTTCAACGCCTTGAGTTACAGCGGGAACGGTCTGCGTTGGAAGGTGGTGAACCGTTACGGTCAGTCGTTGACCCCGTTCAATGACACAACCTCGGACGGCGCGCCTTTCGTGGTCAGCGACACCGGGCCGGTCTATTTCCTTTTGGACTGGGCCGATTACACCTATGGCAGCGGCTACACCGGTGCGGCCTCGTTCCAGATCGACAACGTAGCCAACAGCATGCCCAGCGTCATTGCGCTTGGGCAGACCGTGTCGGGCACGCTGAACCCGCAAAACCAGACGCGCACCTACACCTTCACACTCGATGAATCCAAGACGGTGCAGTTCGACCGGCTCAACAGCGGCGCAAGCAGTGACTACGTGGATTGGAGCCTGACCGGCCCTTACAACGTCTTCGTTGCCGGCGATTACTTGCCTCTCGGCATCAACCAGCCCTGGACGCGAGTGCTGGATCTGCCGCCTGGCACCTACACGCTCAAGGTGCACACCTCGGGCTTCGGCAACGACACCTATGCCTTCAGGTTGCTGGATCAGTCAACCGCCACGCCGCTGACGAACGGCCAGGTGGTGGAAGGCCGTGCGGAGCCGAGCGGCGAGATGGTGGCCTACAGCATCGATGCCGAGGCCGGTGATCGGCTGTTCGTGGATTTCCGCGACCTCACCACCCGTGTCTATGCCTACGACTCGACCGTCGGCTACTCGCACTACAACTACTCAGGTGGGGTCCGCATCGTGGACCCCTATGGGCGCGATCTGACTGCGCAAGACCTTGGCGATGCCGAGGCTGTGGCGACCGTGACCGGCCGCTACACCGTGCTGCTGGACAACTACCAGAATTTCAACGTGCCGATCGCGTATCGGCTGGCGGTATTCGTCAACAAGCCTGGCGAGCCGCGCATCATTGACCTCGGCACGACCGCCACCGCCATGGACTTGCGGGTGCAGGACGTGGCGGTAACCCCGGCGCAGGTCGGGGGCGACGTCCGCTCGGGCAATGCGGTCACCGTCTCCTGGACGACGATCAACAAGGGCATCAGCCAAACGCTGGGTGACTTTGTCGATCGTGTGATCGTGCGGCGCCCCAGCACGGGCGAAGTGGTGGCGCAGGTCAGCGTGCCCTATGTGGAATCCGAGCCCTCCAACGGTCCGCTGCTGCCTTCGCAGTCAGTGCTGCGCCAGGTGACCATCCGGCTCCCTGACGGCCCGGCCGGTGCGGGTGACCTGGCGGTGACGGTGGAAACCGACGCCAACAACAGCCAGGCGGAAGGTGGGGCGGCCGAGGAGAACAACCGCGGCTTTGCCAGCTTCACGAGCCAACTGGCCGACTACGCCAACCTCGTCGCCGCCAACCTCGCCATCAGCCCGGCGGCCGACTGGACGGTGGGCCAGCCCGTCACCGTGAGCTGGACGACCCGCAATGACGGCACGCGCGCCGCCACCGGCGCCTGGACCGAACGCATCGAACTGCTGAACCAAACCACCGGTGTGGTGGTGGCCAGCTTGTCGCAGGCCTACGCGGCACAAAATCTCGGCGCCGGTACGTCCACCCAGCGCAGCGCCAGCTTCAACTGGCCGACGGGATTGAACGCGATTGGCGTGTTCCGGTTGCGCGTGGTGGTGGATACGCTGTCCGAGGTGCCCGAGTACGGCGCCAGCGGCGCGCTGGAGGATGACAACGCCCAGCAGACCAACCTCAGCGTGGGACCGGACCTCGTCGTTCGCAATGTGGGCCTGCTGCAGACCGGGCTGCAGTCCGGCGATCGCGTGACACTGGTGTGGGAAGACGTGAACCAGGGCACCGTGCCAACGCCGGCGAGCTATCAGGACCGCGTGGTGGTGCGGCAGCGCAATGCTGACGGCTCGGCGGGCGCGGTCATCCTGGACACCTCGGTGGCCTTTGCGGGTGCCGCGGCACAACCGCTGGCGCCGGCCGGGTCGCGCCAACGTTCGCTGAGCTTCGCGCTGCCGGACGGCGTTCTCGGCTCTGGCCAATTCGACGTCACGATCACCGCCGACAGCTCGGCCGCCAGCACGGGTTTGCTGTTTGAGGTCAACGCCGCAGGCAACGCCGAGTCCAACAACAGCGGCAGCGGAGCCTTCAGCTCGACGCTGCGGCAATATGCCGACCTCAATGTCACCTCGCTGCAGGTGCCGGTAACCGTCGAGTCAGGGGCGCAGACGACGGTGAGCTGGACGGTGCTCAACCAGGGCCCTGTGGCGGCCTCAACCGCCAACGGCTCCTGGGTCGACCGCGTCGTGCTGAGCAGCGACAGCGTGATTGGCAACGCGGATGACGTGATCCTTGCCAACGTCGTTCACAGCGGGGCGCTTGCCTCTGGGGATAGCTACGTTGCCAGCGCCACGGTGCGCATTCCAACCCGCCTGCAAGGCAACTACCGCATCGCCGTCATTTCGGATGTCAATGGCGCCGTCCGCGAGCCTGATACCCGAGGTGACAACCTCCGGATTTCCGGGGCCGTGTCTGTTCAGCAGACCTATGTGGATCTGGTGCCCACGATCACCAGTCTGCCCACCGCGCTCTACGCCAACCGCAACGTCACGATTGGCTGGCATGTGGACAACCAGGGCACGGCGGCGACCGACCGCAGCAACTGGACCGACCAGGTCTATCTCTCGGCCACGCCCACGCTGGATGCCAGCGCGATCAGCCTGGGGGCGGTCACGCGTGTCGGCGGCCTCGACATCGGCGCCGGCTATGACGCCAGCATGAGTGTGCGGATCCCGACCGGTGTGGCCGGGCCCATGTATCTGATCGTCAAGACCGACATCTACGTCAGCCTCTCCGAGCCCGGCTACACGGCCAACAACACCGTAGCATCGCCCGTGGCGTTTTCAATCCAGGCCGAACCGCGCGCCAACCTGGTCGT
>JACCDS010334605.1_pt1 | contig 22328 bp, 11 predicted proteins | sample 7446441 | NCBI WGS metagenome assembly JACCDS01 (sample SAMN15323445, study PRJNA562643) | freshwater metagenome | isolation source: river surface water | place: USA:Blue River Watershed | collected 2017-08-17 | reverse complement strand
CCAGCCGGCGGAATACGAACCGGTCGCGTCGGAATCGACGTCCAGCGACCATCGGCCCACCGTCTCCGCATAGTCCGCAATCCCCTGCAGAACCTTCCGGCCGTAGTTGCGAGCCTTGTCCACGCACACGGCTACCTGCGGCAAGGCAGCAGTATCACCCTTGGCCGACATGGGCATCCTTTCTTACCTGCAATAGACCGGCGCGATGGGAGAGTTCGGCTCCGCTCATGAAGCTGACGTGCGCCAGCGTCGCCAGGACGACGCAGGTGAAGTGGACGTGCACTTTCGAGCCATGCTGGAAAAGACGGCATGGGACGTGATCATCCGAAAAGTTGAAGAGGCTGTCGGGTCGTTTTGCGGTGGCCACTTGCGCGCCTACGCCAATAGTCACAGCTGCACCGAGCTGCCAGAGTGAGAAGAGGGAGGAGCACGGCTTCATGATGGATGTTTACTTTGATGGAATCGTAGCCCTGTCCGATTGAGTTGCGTCCCGCACTTCCAGCAGTCGCAGCGTTCCGCTAGGAACGGTGAGCACAAGACCGTCGCTCATGGAGCCCATCGGGTTGCCGGTGAGGCGGTCGGTGACTTGCCAGTTGCCGGGCAACTGCGCTGTGAGTTTCACGTCGCGGTCGGCTGGGTCCAGCCAGCCGGAGTCGACGAGCGCGATGATGTAGTGGCGTGGCGCCACTTCGACGACTTGGTGAAATACGTGGCCCGCCACGGCGAACGGAAGCGTCTTTGCGCCAGCGGCGAGATCGGCGGTGAGCGCGGTGCGCGCCTCGGAGAGGGTGAATGATTTTCCGTTGCGGCTGAGGTGGTCGCCATCGGTTGTCCAGAGTGTCTGCCACGGGCCATCGGTGTGAGGTGTGGTGCCAGGGACGAGAGCGACGAAACCGTGGGGCGTAGTGGTCGCCAGTTGCGACGGATCGCGGCGCGTGCGGCCCCAGAGATACGTGGCGACGTCGGTGGGCGGGAGCGGGGCCATCCCCCAGTAGCAGTCGAGCCGGTCGAAGGCCCAAGGTTGGCGGTCGGTGCCGTCGTTGTTCCAGTTGGCCTCCTGGTGGCCATTGGCGCCGTGCTTGGCGAAACGCACGCTGGGAGTCTTCATCCCCAACGCGACTGGCGAAAGGGCGCGCAGTTGATCCCGGCGTGGCGGGGTGAGGACGCCGCGGCCGAGGAGATGGAGAAACGTGGCCGTTCCCTCGCTGCCCACTCGGGTCCAGCGGCCCGTGCGCGGTTCGCGTTCACCGTTCAAGGCCATGAAGACGCGGGCGCCAAGGAGCGCTTGCGAGACGTAGTAGCGCAGATGGGGATGGCCGGTCATCGGGTATTCCCACTCCCAATTGCGGTTGAAGCTGAACCAGTCGGCCGCGCAGCGCACGGCCCAATCGTCGACTTGTCCGTCGAGCCACAGCCCGACACGGGCAGCGAGGTTTACGTCAGGGCTGCGTGAATTGCTGTCCTCGACCGAGGGGAGCAGCGCGGAGCGGTAGCGTGGGTCGAGAATTGCAGCGCGGAGAAAAGGATCGGCAGGGGTGTGAGCCCACGCGATGTTCTTGCTGGTGATAATGAGCCGACGTTTGTGCTGCACGCACAGCTCAAGCACCGGCTTGAGAAAGTGCTCGAAGTAGTAAGGCAATGTGTCCGATTGCTCGGCCTCCGTGCTCACGAAGCCGAGCAACATTGTCGGGGCGGCTTCGAGCATAGCGGCGATGGTCGCCAGCTCGAGGTAGGGCGTGGTGCTGTGACCAATGTTGATCCAGAACGGGCAGCGCTCGCGCTCGAAATGCTTCGCCGCAGCGACGATCTGAGCCCGAGTTTGATCGTAGTCCAATCTCGGTTCGCGGCCCCAGGGTTTGCCATCGGGCCGGAGCAGCGCGGATTTTTCCGATGGCCAGAAATCGACCGCGAAACGCAGCCGCGAATAAGGGAAACGCTTTTCATAGTCGCGCACTTCGGCGATCCAAGGACCGAATTTCTTCGGGTCGCCGCCGTTCCACCAGTAGCTGGCGACGACCACGTCGAAAGGGCCGTCTGCGCCTGGCATCGTATCGCCGCGCCAAGAGGCGGCCGTGTCGCCCAATTGCTTCAGGTTGGCGCCGATGGTGGCCATGACGCCGCGCCGTTCGAGGCGCTCAAGTGATTTTTCCCAACCGGGCGCGAAGCTCAGGCGGTAAAGGTTGTCGTCGCCGTTGGGGCTGGACCCGAGGAGGACGCTGCCGTGGGGGTTCCCGGGCACGTAGATGACGTCGGTGAATCCAAACGGCGCGATGGCTTGGCCGCGTTCCTTGCCTTTGGCATCGTAGAGCCGCACCTGCGGGCCCTCGACGACGACCGTCTCCGCGCCCGGGCGATCGGTGAGGTCGCCGGAAGCCACGAGGCGCATAGTGTAGTGGTAATCGTAGCTGCGCTCTTTGATTTTTGACGGGAGTTCAAAGACTGGGTGCAGGCCGCCTTTCAGGGCGTAGGCACCGCGCTTCCAAATAAGTTCGGCGGCGCCGTCACCATCGAGATCAGCGACGGTGCCGTTGGCGTTCTTCAGGCTCAGGAGCGGATCGCCCGAGGGCGATTTTCTCGCGATGGTCTCTTTCAGTTGAGTGAGCGTGGGGCCTTTGAAGAAAAACATATCCTGCCGTGCAAAACCGCCGACGAGCAGTGCGGCCACTTCGTCCGCGCCGTCGCCGTCGAAATCGCCGGTGCGCAGGATGCGGACGGCGCCGTTGACGGGCAGGGGGTGCAGCATGGTGCCGTCTGCAGAGAAAACGACGATTTGCCGGGAAACGCCGCCGGCCAGCACGACCGGGGTGTTGCCGTCGAGTTTGGCCACGGCCACCTGATAAACGGGAGCCGCGAGATCCAGTTTCCAGCGCAGGTTTCCGTCGGACGAGAAAGCGTAAACCAAGCCATCCGCGCTCGCGGCGATGATTTCATCGCGCCCATCGCCGTCGAGATCGCCGGCTGCTAGATCGAAAACGAATCCGCCGACGAGTGCGTCCCACAGATGCGCGCCGGCGGCGGCGAAAGCGCAGACGCGATTGTCGTAGGTCGAGCCGACGATTTCCTTCGCGGCGGGATTGCCGTCGAGTTCCGCGACGGCCAGTCGGTAGATATTGCGACCATGGGTGGGAATCGTCTCCACGTTGGCCACAGACCAAGCTGCGCTGGCGGTGAAGAGGAATGAGGTGAAGAGGGCTTTCATGCCGAAAATGGAGGCTCGGTGTGAGTCGGCGCGGCGGTGGCGGCGTTCTCGCGCGAAGTGTAGAGGGTGGCACGAGCTGGCGCGGCGTTCAATCCACGGAAACGCGGGGGTGACACGGCTGCACCCGTGTTTACGTGGATTGAGGGACTTCCGGGAAACGGGCATTGTGGGCGACAAACACTGTCCGGAGTTTTCGGATGTGTTTCCCCTATTTGCCCCTTCACCGCACCGCCCTGATCCAGAATTGCCACCCGCCGGTTTTCGCACCACTGGTCGGGCACGCGATGCGATGTAACCCCACAGTCTGGCTCGCGGCGGTGATTCTAGCGGTGGTCTCTCCTCTTGGCGGGCAGGAAGCCAACCGGGATGAATCTGGATTTGCCGTGCCGGGGGTGATCGCGCGGCGAATCAGCGGCGAGTATCGTGCACTCGATGACCGTCGGCGGCGACTGGAGATCGAATTGGCGGACTTGGCGAGGCCGCCGCGCAGCGAACGGGGCACACGACTTGGCTGGAAAGTGTTTGGTTATGACGGTGCCTTGCAGGAGCGGCAATGGGTCGAGATCGATCTCGGCGGAGAGCACCGAATCGATTCGGTGGTGTTGATTCCGATCGATGCGCCGACCACCGGTGGCAGTGAGCCGGGTATCGGATTTCCGGTTCGGTTTCGAGTCGAAGGAGCGGATGAGAACGGGGCGCTGACGAGCATTTTTGATTGCACCAATACGGATTTTCCTAACCCGGGCAGCCTTCCCGTTTTCCACCCGGCAGGTGGATTGGTGGCGCGACGGGTTCGCGTCACCCTGAGCAAACCGTGGGCAAAAGATCGCTATCACGCCTATGCACTTGGTGAGATCATGGTGCTAAGCGGGAATCGGAATTTGGCCACCGGGCTGCGCGGAGTGACGGTGCAGTCCAGTGGATCGTTGGAGAGTGGGTTGGCGTGGGGCCGAGAAAACCTGATCGATGGCCAAAGCGTGGTTGGCGCTCCCTTGGCGAAGAGCGACCGACCGCTCGCCCATGGCTGGGAGTCGAGTCGGTTCAGCACCGCGTCGTCAGTTGCCTGGGTTCAGATCGACCTCGGAAGCGTGCAGACCTTTGACGAGGTGCGACTGATTCCGGCACGTCTGCTAGAGTATGGCGATTCGCACGGCTATGGTTTTCCCACGCGATTCCGCGTGGAAGTTTCGAACGACGCTGAGCTGGGCGATGCTAGGGTTTTGGCAGATTGGTCGGCCCGACAGCGTGGCGATCCGGGCTTCAATCCACTGACGCTGCCCGGTGACCGCCTGCGCGGAAGGTATCTGCGCGTAACGGCTGAAGAACTTTGGCAGAGGCAAATGGGCGTCTATGTTTTCGCCCTGGGCGAGTTACAGGTCTATTGGGGCGATAACAACGTGGCGTTAGATGCGCCGGTGCATGCCAACAGCGTTACGCCGCCTCTGCCGGCCAATTTTAAGCCGGCCTTTCTGACCGATAGCCTGCGCGGCACGCAGAAATTTATCGAGTGGCCGGAGTGGCTCGCGTCGTTGTCACGGCGTCGCGAAGTATTGTCTGAGCTTGAGCGCGTGCGGGTGAGCATGGCCACGCTCCAACCGGCTTTGATTCGCGCGACCGCATGGTCGGGCGGAGGTATGATTGGCGCTCTGATTTTGGGCACACTGGCCGTTTTCTACCGCGCGCGCCGCATCCAGGCGCGCACGGTGATGGCTTTGCAAAGGCGCATCGCGGGCGATTTGCATGACGAGATCGGCAGTAATCTCGCGAGTATCGCGATGCTTGCTGAGCTAAGCCAACAACAGAAGGCGAGTCTTCCGACTCAAGACGTCGAGGAGATCCGCCGCCTTGCCACTGAATCGGCGGCGGCGATGCGCGATATTGTTTGGCTGATCCAGCCGGGCCCGCATGACGCCACCCGCCTCGCCGACCGGTTGCGTGCGGCGGCGCGACGACTGGTCGGCGGGGTCGAATGGAATTTTCAGATTACCGGACTACATGAGGCGCCGTCGCTCGACGTGCAGAGGCACCTGCTTCTCGCGTTGAAAGAAATGCTCCACAATGTGCTCCGTCATGCCGGCGCACACCGTGTCGAGATCCGTCTTTCGGTGCGCGAGCAGAAGTTTGTTCTCGAGGTGCGCGACGATGGCCGCGGCGGGGCCGAGGAACAGACCGGAGATAGCCACGGACTCACGAGTCTGCGCCACCGCGCAGAATTGCTCGGGGGCACGCTCGAGCTCGAAAGTAACCCCGGTCAGGGCACACGGGTAGCACTCAACGGATCTCTGTTTGCTCTCTCCCAACCGTCCACTGCGCCCAAATGACCATTCCCGCCAAGCAATCTGTCTGGCTCATCGAGGATAACGCTACGCTGCGCCAGACAGTCGCGCGTGCGATCATGGCGATTGCGGACTTTCGTTGCACTGCGCAATTCGAACGTTGCGAAGACGCTCTGACCCAACTCGGTAAACACCCCGAGCAGATGCCAGCCATCATCTTGCTCGACGTCGGACTGCCGGGGATGAGCGGTATCGACGGAATCGCGCTCTTGAAACACGCCGCGCCCAGCGTGCAGATCGTAATCCTCACGGTGTTCGATGATGACGATAAGATCTACCGGGCAATCTGTGCTGGTGCCTCCGGCTACTTGCTGAAAGGAGCGCCGTTGGATGAGTTAGCCGCGGCTTTGTCCGAGGTCCGTAGAGGCGGATCTCCCATGACTCCGCGAGTCGCCCGCCGCGTGCTGGAGATGTTTACCAAGCTCGCTCCACGTGAGTCAAATGCGGCCGGCCTATCTCCGCGCGAGCGCCAGGTCATCGAGGGTATGGCCGATGGCCTGACGAACAAGGAAATCGCCGACCGTCTCGGTCTGAGTGCACACACGACGGATGGCTATACCCGTGCGATCTATGAAAAACTCCACGTCAACACTCGCGGTGGCGCTGTTGCGAAGGCGATGCGCGAGCGGCTCTTCTGAGATGGGATTTCGAATGCTAACTTATTGGCCGGTGGCTGGCTGGGCGTAGGGCATTAGTTCGGTGTGAGTAACGCCACGTCACCCGCCAGATGGCACTCAGGGCGGGGCGGCGCGATCAATGAGCAGTGCGAATCAGAAAAATCGAATACGGCGAGATTTCCAATCTCCCACGGATTCCTTTTAGAGATCGTCGGTCTACGGTCGGGGCTGGGTCGTATTGATTTTCTTTGAACCTGTGGACATGCCCATCATCGGGTTGCGGTTCCAAATCGCCTCAGAAATTTGCAGCGATGTGCACGACCGATATGAACGAGCTGGCCGGCATATATTTGTATATGATTACTCTGATACACCCGGTGCGGCCGTGAAGCCGCACGCCCGCGGCTGCGACGCCGGGTCAGGTGGCGGCGGTCAGTGCCCGTGGCGTGTCCGGAGTTGATCCCGACGGCTTGGCGGCCTGTCCTCGTATCGTCGGAAGGACGCCGCAGCACTGTGCCGATTTCGGGTCGGGCCAGCGGACACCAAAACGGACACCAAATGGTTAAAACGGGTGGTCGAATAGTAACGCCAAATAGTGCTTGGCTACCTCTCAAACACGCGTAGAAATAAGGCGCTATCGCTTCGATAAACGGCCAATTCCGGCCCGCGCCTCCAATTTCAATTCTCCATCCCGGGGGGATTGCGGGGCAGCCGGGGAGGAAAGTTCCGCGGCAGCGATCGCCGTCCCGGCCTCCGCCGCCGGATCAAGATCGGGTTGCCGACAGATCGACCGGGTACGGGCTCGTTTTCCGCTGCCGCCCTGTCAGCTCTTGGCGGCGAGTCGTTCTGTTTCCCCAATACCCCCCCTCTATGGCCAAGCTACCAACCCGTTCCCCCCTCGAGCCGCGCGCCCTGTGCCGATGGCTCGCTGCCCTTTGCGTTTTGCTCGGAGTTTTCGGCGCACGCGCCGGGGCCGCCGAGGCCACCGGGATCGTGACGGGGCGGGTCTTCAATCCTGCCACCGGCGGCTACGTGGGCAGTGCCGAGGTGCGCATCGCGGACACGGACCTGCTCGTCGCCACCGAGTCCAACGGGTTCTTCCGCCTGACCGGGGTTCCCGCGGGCTCCCGGCGCCTGATCGTCACCTACACGGGCGCCCGCAGGGCGGATCTTCCGGTCGACGTGCGGCCCGGAGAAACCGTCGTCCGCGACGTGGAACTCGTCTCCGCCACCGGGGCGGGCGAGGCCGTCAAACTCGATGCCTTCGTCGTCGGCTCCGCGCGCGAGGGCAACGCCAAGGCCATCATGGAGCAGCGGCGCTCCATGAATCTGACGAACAGCCTGTCGTCGGATTTCTTCGGCGATGTCGCGGAGGGCAGCGTCGGCGAATTCCTGAAGAACGTCCCCGGGGTCGATGTCGACTACGTCGGCCCGGATGCCCGCGGGCCGCGCCTGCGCGGCCTCGATCCCCAGTACGTGGGCGTGACGGTCGATGGCATGAACCTCGCGAGCGCCGACGGCCTGCAGGGCACCGGGGGCGGCGCCCGGTCGTTCAGCTTCGATCAGGTTTCGGTCAACAGCGTCGACCGCATCGAGGTGAACTACACAACCGCCGCGGACCAGAATGCCGACGCCCCCGCGGGGACGATCAACCTGAAGACGAAGCGCGCCTTCGAGCGCAAGGGCCGGCGGCTTTCCTGGCAGGCCAACCTCATGGCCAACGGCGCGGATTTCACCGCGCGGAGCACCTACGGCCCCGGCGACACCCACACCCGCAAGTTCCGCCCCGGCGGGATCCTCGAGTATTCGGACGTGTTCTTCGGCAACCGGCTGGGCGTCGTGCTGAACATCAGCGAGTCGAGCCAGTACGTCGCGATGACCCGCGTCGATCACAGCTACAACGCCACCCCGACCGTCGCCGACCCGCGTCCGCGGGTGATCACCGGGATCACGTTTCTCAGCAATCCGCGGCTGACGGAACGCTTCACGCCGACGCTGACCGTCGATTTCAAGGCCACGCCGTCGCTCGTGCTCTCGCTGACCGCGATGTACAACCTGTTCGACGCCTACATCGACCAACGCCAGCTCGTCTTCACGACGCCGGGCGGGCGCGCCGCGATCACCGGCGACGGCCTGAACAACTTCGGCGTGGTCAACGGCGGGGGCGCCCTCAACCTCACGCTCAACCACAGCCACAAGTTCGTGCAGACCCGCACGGTGTCGCCGAAATTTGAATACCGGCGGGGCAGCTGGCAGATCAACGGCGCGTTCCTTTACACGATCTCGAGCAACCAGTACGTCGCCTTGCCCCGCGTCGGTCCGGTCTCCCTCACCACCAACGCCCTCACCGGACTGACCTGGAACCTGCGCCGCTCGTCGTTGCGCGACTCCGACTGGCAGGTGACGCAGACCGGGGGGCGCGACATCTCCGCCCCGGCGAATTTCACCAACCCGCGGTTCGGCGACACCGCGACCTTCGCGGAAAACGAGATCTGGCAGGGGCAGGCGGACGCGCGGTGGGTGGCGGGCTGGCGGTTGCCGACCTGGTTCAAATTCGGCGCCAAGGTCACGGAGGACGCGCGCCGCTACCGCACCCCCAACGCCTTTCTCACCTGGCGGTACGACGGTCCCGGCGGCGGCCCGACCGGCAGCTTCGCCCCGTTCGCGTTTCCCGGAAACACCTGGCAGGTCTTCAACGGGGCCAACGTGAGCTCGCTCTCGGGCGTGCCGCCGACGTTTCCCAACCGCAAGGCGATCGGCAATCTGTTCCAGGAGCGCCCCGAGTATTTCACCAATCTGGGCACTGCGGCGAATTTCTACACCGCCTTCATCGACAGCCCGAGCTACGTGAAGGAAACGCGCCTGGCCGGCTACGCGTTGGCGAATACCCGGATCCGGCGGTTCCAGCTGCAGGCGGGCTTGCGCTGGGAGGAAAACAATCTCGCCAATCGCGAATTCGACGCCCGCTCGCCCGCGGAGATGCGCGCCGCCGGCTATGCCGTAACCGCCGCCAATGGCCGCGCGACCACCATCCCCGGACTCACTTACCAATTCATGAGCCTGCCCAAGAAGACCGTGCGGTCGGGGTACGACAACTTCTTCCCCTCCGCCAGCGTCAAGTACTCCGTCGCGGAGAACCTCCAGGCGCACGTCGGCTACAGCTCCACGATCTCCCGTCCTTCGATCAGCAACCTCGGCGGCGTCTGGGTCTTCAACGAAGACAACCAGACCGTCACGGTCCCCAATCCGGAGCTGAAGCCGGAGCGCTCGAAAAACTACACCGGCCGCCTGGCCTACTACTTCGAGCCGGTGGGCAGCGTGGCGGTGACCCTGTTCCAGAACGAAGTCTTCAACAGCGTGGCGACCGAGGAGTTCTCCGCGGAGGATTTCGGGTACCAGGACGACCCCATCTATTCCGCGTACCGTTTCATTTCGGTGGGCAACCGCCCCGGCACGACGCGCGTGCGCGGCATGACGCTTGAATACAGCCAGGCACTTTCCTTCCTGCCCGGCGCGCTGAAGGGCCTGAACCTTTCCGCCAACTACACGCGCACCTATGCCTCCGTCCGCAAGGCCGCCATGACGCCGCACATGATCGGCGCCACGCTGAGCTACCGCTACCGCCGCCTCGCGCTCGGCACCAGTGGCAAATGGACGGATACCACCCCGGTGAACACCGCCGCCGTGCCCACCTATCGTCTGCGCCGCACGATGATCGATCTGAACGGCAGCTACCAAATCACCAATCGGTACAGCGTGTTTCTGCAGGTGAGAAACCTCTTCAACATTCCCGAATACCGATTCCAGATCGACCCAAGCTACCTGACCCAGCAGCTGGCGGTGGGCACATTCTATACCTTCGGCATCAAGGGAGTTTTCTAGCCGATCGGCATCCAGGTTCGCCGCAAGACGGCGCCGGCATCCGGGGCGATTTCGAATTCGGCGAGACGCGTTGGGACGCCGGCGCGAAACGGGACGGGAAAGTTTCCATGCCCAGGCCAAGCGCCCCGAGCTTCCGGATCATAGCCACAGATCTCACTTAGGGCACGGATGGGCATTTCTCATCCGTGATTTGCCGTGAAAGGCGCGGTCGAAGATTCGGTTTCAGGGAATCCGAAATCCGAAGGAGGTTGGATTCGGCTCCGCGTCTCCGGGAATCGATTTCCCAACCTTCAAGGAACTTCCGAAAAACGAAGGCCGCGTGGCTGCGAGCGTGAGCGAGTGGCGGCCGGGGCGCCTCTCGCCCGCGGCCGAGATCCAATCGCTCAGCTGGCGGATTTCGACCGGGCGAGGGAAGCCGCGAGGAGAATCGCTTCGGTCATGGAGCGGTCGCTGGCCTTGCCCTGCCACGCGATGTCGAAGGCCGTGCCGTGGTCGACGGAGACGCGGAAAAACGGCAGGCCCGCGGTGAGGTTCACGCCGTGTTCGAAGCCCGCTTGTTTCACGGCCACGTGGCCTTGGTCGTGGTACTGCGCCACCACGACATCGAAGTCTCCCCGCGCGCAGCGGAAAAAAACCGTGTCGCCGGGCCACGGCCCGGTGGCGTCGATGCCGGCGGCGCGGGCCGCGGCGACGGCGGGGGCGATGTGATCGATCTCCTCGCGCCCGAAGAGTCCGCCTTCGCCGGCGTGCGGGTTCAGTCCGGCCACCGCGATCCGGGGCTGCGCGAGGCCCATCTGCCGCAGCGTCCGGTGGGCCACGCGGATGACGGTGCCGATCCGCTCGCAGGTGACCCGGCGGATGGCCTCGGCGAGACTGACGTGGGTGGAGGTGTGGACGACGCGCAGCGGGCCGGCGACGAGCATCATCGTGTAGTCCCGCACCTGCGCGAGTTCGGCGAGCAACTCGGTGTGTCCCGGATAGGGAAAACCGGCGGCGGCCATGGCCGCTTTGTTCAGCGGCGCGGTGGCGATCGCATCGGCTTCGCCCGCTTGGACGAGGGCGACCGCGTGTTTGACCGCGAGAACGGCGGTGCGGCCGGCGGCCGCGGATTCGGTCCCGGGCATGATCTCGTCCGCCGCCACCGGGATGTCGTCCACCGTCGGCGCGAGGGCCAGGCCGAGCCGCCGGGCGACTTCCGCGAGGATCGCGCGCGAACCCACGACGCGCGGCGTGCACGCGGCGCGGACCTCGGGCCGGGCGATCGCTTTGAGGACGATTTCCGGGCCGATGCCGGCGGGATCGCCGGCGGAGATGGCGACGACGGGAAGGCTCATGACGGCGGGGCCACGGCGGCGACGCGGCGGGCCCACCACGCGGTGACAAGCGGGGTGGTGAAGGCGGTGACGACGACGCTGGCCGAGACGAGCAGCGTGGCGGACGCGGCGGCGGGGGCGTAGGCCGGATTGGCGGCGGCGACGAGGGCGGGCACGGCGGCGGCGTTGCCCGCGGTGGAGGAGGCGGCGAGGCCGGCGACGCCGTTGCCGCCGGCGAGGCGGTCGGCCCCGAAGAGGATCGCGCCGCTGACGACCGCGACGAAGAGGCCGACGCCGAGGCCGAGCAGCCCGGTTTGCCAGACGTTCGCGAGGTTGAGCGTGGTGCCGAGGGCGAAGGCGAAGAAAGGAATGAGGACCTTGGTGCCGGCGCCGAGGAACTCGCGCATCTGCGGGTCGAGATTCCCGAGCACCATCCCGACGAGCAGGGGCAGCACCGCGCCGACCATCATCGGCAGCGGAAAGACGGCGAGGCCGGCGACCCCCAGCGTGACCATGGTCAGGAACGGACCGCTTTCGAGGCACATGACGGAGTAGGCGGCGGCGTCGCGGGGGCGTCCATACTGCGCCATGAGCGCCATGTAGAGACCGCCGTTGGTGTCGTTGATTGCGGCGACGAGCGCGAGGGTGGACAGGCCGGCAAGCGCGCCCGCGGCGACCGGGGCCTCGCCGAGCCAGCGGCTGGCGGCGAAGGCGACCAGCAGGCCGCAGGCGAATTTGGCGCCGAGCAAGACGCCGCCCTGACGCAGAATGTGCGGGGCGGCCTCGAAGCCGATCGTCGCGCCCATGCAGACGTAGAAGACGGCCAGAATCGGCAGGGCGCCGGTGAAGAGGGCGCCGGTGAACGAGCCGAAATAGCGCGGCGTGCCCGGGGCGAAGTGGGCGAGGGCCGCGCCGAGCAGGAGCGGCACGAGCATGAAGCCCCCGGGGATGCGGCCCAGGGTCCGGTGGAGGGGCAAAGTCATGGGGCGGGGGCCCGGCGGAGCGAGCCGCCGGGCTCCGTATCCATCGCGCCGTGACGAACGGCGGCGGGACTCAGAACTCGAACGTGTTCGTGACGGCCCAGCTGCGGCCCTCGCGGATCATGGCGCGGCGCATCGAGCCGTCGGGCTGCACGGCGGTCGCGGTCAGCTCGTCCTTGGCCTGCAGGACATTGTCGAGGTTGAGCTGGATCGACCAGGTGTAGCGGTCGCGGAGCTTGCGCCGGTAGCCGAAGCTGAGGCCGACGGAGTCGAAGGCCTCGCTCTCGAAGCGCCGCGAGAGGTCGGTGACGATCCGGGTGCCTTCCAGCTTGTAGCCGTAGCCGATGGTCTTGGGGGATTCGTAGCGGTAGTTGCCGCCGACGGAGAAGCCCTTGAGCGGCCCGGTGCGGAAGCTGTAGTTGTTGACGAAGTTGAAGCGCCATTCGCTCAGCTCGGACACGCGCTGGCCGTTCTGCTGCAGCTGGACCTGGTAGGCGTCCCAGAGGCCGGCGAAGCGCTCGCGGGGCGTGTTGTTGACGCCCGGGGCGCCGTTGTTGTCGGCGAAGATCGGCACGCGGCCGACGATGGTCTGGAATTCGTCGTTCACGAAGTTGATGACCTCCTCGAAGCGTTTGCCGGGGATGTTGTCGCGGATCGCCTCGGTGCGGGACGCGTTGAAGGCAACGCGCCAGCTCGAGGTGGGATTGGCGACGAGCTCGACTTCCCAACCCTTGGAGATGGTGTCCTCGGTGAGCACGGCGTTTTCCGGATAGGACCAGCGCATGCCGGGGCTGGCGATCGAGCCGGGGAACGTGCCGCCGACGGGGAGCCAGGCGGCGACGGCGTCGGGGAAGCGCGCGGCGAAACGTTGCTCGAAATCGAGCCACGCGTTGGAAGCGGCGATGTTCTGGGGGATGTTCTGGCGCTGGAGATTGAGGCGCGTCTGTTCGGCGGCGGTGATGGTGCCGGCGGTTTCCCGGGCGACGAGGTTGGCCTGGACGGAACCGTACAGCTCGGTGCGTTCGCCGAGGGTGCGGTACACACCCTGGAAGCCCTGCCAGAAGGCCTGTTCGAGGAGGAACTTTTGGCTTTGCAGCGTGGAGGTGGAGGACGCGTTCGCGACCGAGGTTTCGTACTTCGTGGCGCGGAGCGACCACTTGTTGTCCTTGGTGGAAACGACGAGGCTGTGGTCGGTGGTGCGGCCGCTGGCGCTGAGGATCGGCTCACGGAAAACGCCGATGCGCGACGGGTCGGGGTTGGTGTTTTCGCCGCGACCGTAGAGGTAGGTGAGCTCGACGGGGAGTTTGGGCAGGAGCCGGTTGGCGTGCAGCGCGACGCTCCAGTTGTTGGCGCGGCCGGTCTTGTCGACGGGATCGAAGCGGAAGTCCGCGCGGTTGCGATCAAGGGCGCCGAGGCTGGTCGTCCAGGCGTAGACCCAGGAACGGTAATTGTCCTCGCGCCAGCCGTAGGTGCCGACGACGGCGCCGTTGACGAACTTGCCCTGCCAAGCGAGGGCCTTGGAGTCGGTGCGTTCCTTGAAGTAGTCGCGGGCGCGCGTGAGGTACTCGCGGGAGGCCTCGTCGGTGGGCGCGCCGTACAGTTTGACGGTGCCGGTGGTCCAGCCCGCGTAGTTGGCGGGGTTCTGCGCCGCGCGGCCGAAAGCGGGATCGGCGGCGGCGGGGTTCACCGCGGGATTGAATTTGCGGTAGTCGGCGTCGAAGTAGCGGTACGAGTAGTTGCCCGTGACGGGCGGTTCGCCGGGCCCGACGTTGCGCAGGCCGAGGTCCTGGCCGAGCGATTTCCCGGCGAGGTTGCCGGAGATGTAGAAGTAATTGAGGGTGCGGGCCGGGGTGTTGAACTGGTTCATCAGCGTCGCGTTCGACGTGACGTGGCGGGTGGCGAGCCAGTCCTCGCCGACGCCGTTGGACATGTAGTCGAAGCGCCGTTGCTCGATGGCTTGCTGCGAAAGGGTGCCGGTGAACATGTGCTGGCCGAGGGACTGGAGCAGCCGGCTGCCGGCGCGTTTCCGGAAATCGTATTGGCCGAAGAGGACGGCGCGCCAGGCATCGCGGTCGGCGAACTGGGCGCGGGAGCCGGTGAACGGCGATTCGCGGATGTAGGCTTTGCCGACGTTGGGATTGGGGCGGCCGTCGGGCAGGAGTTCGCCGGCGTCGACCTCGATGGTGGAGTTGGTGCCGAGCGCGGCGTAGCGGTCGAATTCCATCTTCTCTTTGAAGTACTGGAGATTGTAGCTGACGGCGTTGTTGAGGAACGAGTGCGTGAGATCGACGCGGCCGTTGGTCCAGTCGCGCATTTCGCGTTTCGAACTGCCGTCGATGAGCTTCTCGTAGAAGTTGTAGATGCTCGTGTCGGTGAGCGCGCGATCCTGGTAGCGGCTGGCGAAGGGCAGGCCCTTGAGCGTGGCGTAGGCGGCGAAGCCGTTGAAGAAGACAGGTTGGACGGTGCCGGAGATCGAGGTCGCGCTGGAACCGACGGCGGTCGGGAAATTGATCTGGGCGGTGTTGTTGGCGAAACGGTAGCCGTTGGCCGAATTGATTTCCTTTTCGAAGATCGAGACGGGCTGGGCGGTGCCATCGTACACGAGAATGATCGTGCCGTTGCCCCAGGCATTCGAGATGAGCGGATTGAGAATTTGCTGCGGCGTGCCGTAGTTGACGTAGAGCCGGCTCTCGTGCGCGGGGTTGAGCCGATTGACGGTTTGGCCGGCGAGACCGCCTTCGGATTGGGGTAGGAAGAAATACGTGAGATTGTCGATCGGCGGCTGGGCGCGGCGGGTGTTCGATTCGACGGAGCCCTGCTCGATGGAGACCTCGACTTTGAACGTGGAGCCCGGGCGCTGGAGGAACTTCGGCGTCCACTTCGCCGTGGCGTAGATGCGTTCGTCGCGTTTGAACGCGGACTCCTGCTTGAACTTCTGGTTGTTGTGGAGGAGGGCGACGCGCGCGCTGAGTTCGTTGCGCAGGAGGACGTGGTTGTGGTCGAGGCTGGCGCGGACGCTGCCGTGTTCGTCGAGGCGGAACTGGATGCGGCCCTTGTTGCGGTCGCCGGCGCGGAGGGTGGAGGCGTTGATGATGCCGGCGGGACTGCCGAGGCCGAAGAGGATGGAATTGGCGCCGCGGATGACGTCGATGCGTTCGGTGTTGTAGCCGTCCCAGGGCGCCTCGCTCTTGAAGTAGTTGAGGGTGTTGTCGGCGGCGGCGAGGCCGCGGATGCGGGTGTTGCTGTTGCCGGCGCCGAAGTTGTCGTTCTCCTCGCCCTGGGAGTTGGCGTTGACGAAGGTGCCGCGGACGCCGCCGACGTCGGAGTTCACGGTGAAGGCAAGCAGCGTCTCGTTGTCGAAGGCGCCGAGATCCTCGAGAAATTCCTTGGTGTAAACGGAAATGGCGGAGCCGACATCGGAGAGGCTCGTGCGGATGAGCGTGCCGCCGAGTGTGCTGGTGGCGACGTAGCCGTTGCTGTCGTCGGAACGCACTTCGAACGGCGAGAGTTTGAGCACCTCGGACTCGGGCTGGGCGGCAACGGGCGGGACGGCCGCCGGGCTGCGCACGCCGGCGGCGAGCAGCGGCAGGAGGGCGGCGGCGCGCAGCAGGCGCCGGTGGGAACGGGGAAGGAGCGGGCAGGGGGGCTTCATGGTGGGAGTTGAATAGGTCGCCCGCGCCGGCGTTCTGGCCGGTTGGGGCGCGGCGGAGTTCGGCGCGGAAACGCAAACCGTCGCCGCGGGGTTCGGGACGCCGCGACAATAGGTCCGCGCGGCATCCGCCGTCTAGGTGGCCGATGGTATAGCGGCCGCGGGCACGCGGACGCCGCTCAATCCAGATGGATGATGCCGCGCTGCAACGCGGTGGTCGCGGCCTGGGTCCGGTCGAGCACCCCGAGTTTCTCGAGAATGCGGCCGACATGGAATTTGACCGTAACTTCCGCGAGCCCGAGAGCGGCGGCAATTTCCTTGTTCGATTGGCCCCGCGCGATGCCGCGCAGCACGCTCATTTCCTTTTCGTTGAGGCGCCCGCGGACACGGCCCGAGGCCAGCTTGGAGGCGATCGGCGGGGGGAATATTTCCTCGCCGCGGTGGACGGCGCGGATGGCGGCGAGAATTTCCTGCCGGGAGGCGGACTTGGGCAGGTAGCCGGAGACCCCGGCCTCGACCGCACGGGCGATGTCCTCTTCGCCTTCGTAGATCGTGAAGGAAACGATGCGCGCGCCGGCGTGCTGCCGGCGGATGGCGGCGGTGGCTTCGACTCCGCTCATGCCGGCGAGACGCCAGTCCATCAGCACGACGTCCGGCCGGTGGCGTCCGAAGGCCTCGACCGCCTGTTCGCCGCTGCCGCATTCCGCGACGACTTCGATATCCGGCTCGAGACCAAGCGAGCCGGCGAGACCGGCGCGGACGACAAAGTGGTCGTCGACCAGCATGAGGCGGATTTTCGGGGCGGCGGAATCCATGGTCGAAGGGGCGGATCAGACGGAGGGTGGAGCGATCTTTGCCGCGGATGGAACCGGCTCGGAAGCGGCGGCGGGAGTGCGCACCCGTACGGCCACGCGGGTGCCGGCTCCCGGTGCGCTGCCGATCTCCAGATCGGCGCCGATGCGTTCCGCGCGCTCGCGGATCCCGAGCCAGCCGAAATGGCCGGCGGCGAGGGTCGTCGAACGGGAGGCATCGAAGCCGCAGCCGTCGTCGCGCACCTCGAGCGCCGCCGCGTGGGCCGAGAATTCGAGCCGCACATCGATGCGGCGGGCCCGGGCGTGCTTCACGGCGTTGGTCATCGCTTCGGTGGCGATGCGCAGCAGGTTGTTTTCCACCGCTCCGGCCAGACGCCTCGGTTCTCCCGCGATCTGGACCCGGATCTCTGGTCCACCGTCGAGATGCCGCGCGGTCGCGCGCAACGCCGTCGCGAGATCGCCTTCGTCCAGCAGCGCAGCCCGCAGATCCCACACCGAGCGCCGCGCCTCGGTGCGCGTGTGGCGGAGGAGAGCTCGCGCGGTCGCGAGGGCGGTCGCCGCCGCCGGGGGCGATTCGGGCAGCCGGTCGCTCACGGCGTCGAGTTGCACGGCGATGCCGGTGAGTTCCTGTTCGAGGGTGTCGTGCAGTTCGCGCGCGATGCGCGTGCGGTCTTCGTGCACGGCCTCGCGGGAGGCCTGGGCCCGGATGATTTCGGTCTGCGCGGCGACGCGGCGGCGCAGGGACATGTTCCAGCCCAGAATCGCGAGCGCCCCGACCGCGAGGGTGCCGAGGGCGATCCAGATGCGCTCCGGCGTCCACCAGTCCGGAGCCCGCACGACGCGCAGTTCGTCGGCGGTGGCGACCAGCAGCCGAAACGTCGCGCGCTGCGGGCGGACGAGCGCATCGTAGGTGCCGGATTCGAAGGCCGCCCACATGCCTTCGGGGCGTTTGTTGAGGCAGATTCCGGTGACCTGCACCACCGAGCCGGGCTGCAGGCTGGCCAGGGCGGCGGGCGCGGTGCCGGGTGGCCACTCCGCGACAAACGTCGTGTCAGCCTGCTGCAGGACGGCGCCGGGTGTCTCGCCGCGTTCGAAAGTCTCGAGCACCGTCGCTTCGACGGTCACGCGGCGGCAGTCGAACGCCCCGCTCCGGGCCTCGGCGGCCGTGACGGCGCGCGGCGCCACCGGCGGGCCCGCCGCCTCGATCCGGAATGTGGCGTCCTTAAGCACCGGGTTCCAGGCCCCCAGCGCGGGAAAGCCCACCACGCTCGCGCGCATCCCAGACCGCAGCCCGCCGAGGTCCTCGTCGGACTCCGCCCAGACGCCGTGGTCGCCGTTCTCGAGGTAGAATCCGCGGCCGGCCGCGACGTGCGTGACGGTACCCGTGATCCGCGCCAGCGGGGAGGCGCGGCTTTCCCCCTGGAACTGCATCAGGGCGGAAATCGGCGTGGCGGGCAGGTCGTGCAGCGGCTGTTCCGGGCCCTGTCGGTCGACGGTGAGCCCGCGCTCCGGGTCGACGAACAGACGGAATCCCACCATTTGCCGTTTTTCGTTGAAGGTCGATCCGTAGACACCGCGCACCGTCACGCGGGCGCCCAGAAGCCGCTCCGGCAGACGCGCCGTGCCGCGCGGGTCGAAGAACTGGGCCGTGAACGCAGCCGTGTTCGACCCGATCTTGATCCAGACGACCTCGGTCTGCGCGTACGCCATCTCCCGGTTCCTTACTTGGCGCACGACGCCCGATACCTCGATGTAGTCGCTGTGGAATTGCGGATCGGCGAGTTCGCCGATCGAAACCCGGCGCGCCGGCGGCAACGGACCCTGCCCGAGGATTTTCCAGCGCACGGCCGGCTGGTCGCCGCGGCCGACGTAGGGTGCGAAGCGCCCCGGCAAGGTGACGCCCTCGACTTCCACGATGGTGCCGGGCGCAAGGCCGATTTCGTCCTCGGGCCGCGAATACGGGTTGGAGAAATAGGTGCCGCCCGTCTCGTCCTGCAGGAAACGGAACGGCGTCCCCACGGCCAGAAATGTGATCACGCCCCGGAGTTTCACCGGGTAGCCGCGCGCGGCTTCCTCGGGCGCCAATTGCCGCACCTGCTGGACCGTCGTGAGCAGCGGCAGAGGGGCTTCCGCCGCGCCGAGGGTCCACGCTCCGCCCAGCAGGACGGACAGCAGGAGGCAGCGGGAAAGACGGAGCGCGGGCACGGACGGAAAAATCGTTACGGAAAGACCGGGGTAAGTCCCGGCGACGACGACGGCCGCGGCCGGAGCGCCAGCCATGCGCCGGGCCGGTGGCGTGGCAAGCCCGCAGGCGGCCCGATTATACCAATGGACAGCGGCGCGCCGCTTGCCAGGCGCCGCGCCGCGCCGTGAGGTCGCGCCATGGCCTCCCGGTTCCGCCTGCGCCCGCTCGTGTTTGCCGCGTTGCCACTCCTCGGGCCGATCGCGGCGCCGGGCGCGACGGCGGACGAATTGCTCCGGGGCGCGATCGACCTGCATTGCCACTCCGGGCCCGACGCCGTGCCGCGGGCGGTCAACGATCTCGAGCTCGCCCGGGCCGCGCGCGCGGCCGGCCTGCGCGCGTTCGTGATCAAGAACCACTACACCGGAACCGCGGACCGCGCGGCGCTCGCGCAGTTTGCCGCGGGCGGCGGCATCGAGGTGTTCGGCGGCATTGTGCTCAACCGGGCCGTCGGCGGGCTCAACGCGGAGGCCGTGCGCCGCATGGCGGCGATGGCGGGCGGCCGCGGCCGGATCGTGTGGCTGCCGACCTTCGACGCGGAGAACGCCGTGCGGGCGGAGGGCGCGGCCCGACCCTACGTGTCGGTCGTCGCGGCCGGCCGGCCCGTGCCGGCCCTCGCCGAGGTCCTGGCCGCGGTCGCCGCGCACGGCCTCGTGCTCGCGACGGGCCACGCTTCGGCCGAGGAGGCGCTCGTTATTCTCGCCGCCGCGCGCGCCGCCGGCATCCGGCACGTGGTGGTGACGCACGCGCTCTTCCCGCCGTTGCGCGCCACCGACGAACAGTTGGTGGCGCTCGCGCGGCAGGGCGCGTGGCTCGAGTTTTCCTGGCTGATGCATGTGCCGGCGGCGCCTGCGGTATCGGCTTCGGCGCCTGCCGCCGTGCCGCTGGAACGTTGCGTCGCGGCGATCCGGGCGGTCGGTCCCGCGGCCGTGGTGCTGTCGTCGGATTTCGGCCAGGCGGTGAACCGGCCGCCGCCGGAAGGCCTGCGCGCCTTTCTCGCCGCGCTGCTCGCCGGCGGAGTGACCGCTTCCGACCTGGACACGATGGTGCGCCGGAATCCCGCGCGCGTGCTCGGTCTGCAGCCTTGAGCGCCGCCGGCGCGGCGGCCGCCGCGCTATACCAACGGACATCTGCCCGCCCCGGGCCGGTTCCCCTAGGATTCAGGCCCCCATCACGGCCGCTCCTCGCGGCCGACGTCCGACCACCCCGCGCCGTCCCCGCCGGCCGAATCCCTCCCGTACCCCATGTCCCTGTCCCCCGTCCGGTTTCCCGCGGCGCTCGCCGCCGCCGTCTTGGCCAGCCTCGCCCAGGCGCAATCCGTCCCCGCGCCCCGCGCGGGAGAGAATGCGGCCGCCCCGTCCGCCGTCGTGCTGTCGCCGTTCGAAGTGAAGACGGACGGCGACGTCGGCTACGTCGCGACCAATTCGCTCGCCGGCAGCCGGCTCAACTCCGCGCTGCGGGACACGCCTGCGATCATCGACGTGTTCACGAAGGAGTTCCTGGCCGACATCGGCGCGACCAACCTCGAGCAGGCGATGGTGTACGCGAACAACAGCCAGATCGACGACGGTGACGCCGAGCGCGTGAACAGCGGCCTCACTCAGACGGGTGCGTCCAACTCCTTCCGCTTCCGCTCCCGCGGCATTTTGGCCGGCACCACCCGCAACTATTTCGAGACCCGACTCTCGACCAATTTCTACAACGTCGAGCGGCTCGACGACACGCGCGGCCCGAACTCCGTGCTGTTCGGCATCGGCTCCGCCGGCGGCAGCGTGAACAACTCGCCCAAACGCGCGCTGCTCGGCGGCCGCGCGGCGGAGTTCCAGTTCCAGGGTGACAACTTCGATTCGTTCCGCGCCGCCGCCGACCTGAACCTGCCGGTCGTTGCCCGGAAGTTCGGCGTTCGCCTCAACGCGCTGCACGACGAGAAAAAGACGTGGCGCGACTATCTCGGCACCACGCGCCGCGCCGCCACCCTGGCGGCCACCTACCGGCCGTTCGCGGCGACCGAGGTCCGCTTCGACGCCGAAAAAGGCGAGGTGCGCGGCACCCTCGGCCGCAACTACCCGGTGAACGACGGCATCACCCGCTGGTGGAACAACGGTCAACCCGTGTTCGCCACGACCGCCGCCGCCGCGCCCGCAGCCGCCCAGGCCGCGCTCGGCGTCAACCGCCCGCTCACGGCCGTGCGTCTCGTGCACGTCGAGAACCAGGACTACGTGATGAACGTGCAGAACGCCTGGGGCACGGTCGCCGACACGCCGTACAATTCCAGCATCCTCAACGATCCCGCGCGCGTGCCCCACGAGGCCTTCGCCCCGGGGCCCGGCGGCCGCACGCGGCACGATTTCGAGAACGTGACGCTCGTCGCCGAGCACCGCTTCACGCGCGACCTCGCGGCCGAGATCGGCTTCTACCACGAACTCGGCACCTGGCAGAACTACGACCTCGGCGGCAGCAACGTCATCGCCACCGGCGACCCCAACGGCCTCCTGCGCAATCCCGCCAACGTGATCTCGCTCGGGACGTTTCGCCCCGCCGCCGATGCCGCCGGAAGTCTGGTCAACCCCAATGCCGGCCGTACCTACTACGAGACGGCGTGGCAGCGCCGCAACGGCCGCACCGCCAGCGACAATGCCCGCGCGACCCTCGCCTACGAGAACGACCTCGGGCGGTTCGGCCGCCACCGCATGGCCGCGCTCGCGCAGCACCAGGTGGAGGACTCGCTCACGTTCACCGAACGCGAGGCTTGGCTCGGCGCCCCGTTCAACAACGAGCCGACCAACGACAACAACGCCGTCTGGCGTCGCGCCTACGTCGTCCTCGGCGACTCCGGTTCGCAGCGCGTGCCCGATCCGCTGGCGCGGCCGAATCTCTCCTTCGCTTATCCGGGCCGGGCCGCGCCGCTCACGAGCGGCTGGATCCCCAACGGCGGCGGCACCAAGACCACCCGCACGATCTCGAGCCAGATGTTCGCGCTGCAGAGTTCGTGGTGGGCCAACCGCATCGTCACGACGTTCGGTTTCCGCCGCGACGCCCTCGTGCAGGAGCGTACCACGACCGTGCGCGAAGCGGCCGGGATCTGGGCCGGGACCGCGGGTATCCAGGTTTTCAATGCGAGCTCGCCGACGCAGGAGTTCGAGTTCACGGGCCGAACCACGACCGCCGGCGTCGTCGTCCATCCGCTTCCGTGGTTCTCCGTCTTCGGCAATGTTTCCCGGAATCTCGGTTTGCCCACCTTCACGCAGCGCATCGGACCCGACGGGGATGTGCCGCCGCCGCCCAAGGGCGAGGGCTT
>JACCDS010711652.1_pt1 | contig 22329 bp, 19 predicted proteins | sample 7446441 | NCBI WGS metagenome assembly JACCDS01 (sample SAMN15323445, study PRJNA562643) | freshwater metagenome | isolation source: river surface water | place: USA:Blue River Watershed | collected 2017-08-17 | reverse complement strand
GCAAAACGGTTCCAGTGGTGTTCCGAGCAGGTGGTTCGGGTCAAAATTGGCCATCACTTCACGCAAATTTGCCGTGGCACTGGCAAACATGCGCAGCAAGGCCGCATTGGCGTAGCCAATTTGCCCGCTCATGGAGACGATCATCAAATTGGTGCCGCTTTGATCGAGTGCCTGCTTGATGCGGGCGTTGACCAGTGCCTCTTCCTGATCGGCCACTTCCTTGCTGCGGTCGGTCCATTCGAGTACGGTGCCGAGCCGGTTTTGTTTGGCATCGTATACCGGCGTGGCAATGATGCGCAAATGGTGCTGGCCCAACACGCTGTCTTGCCGTTGGCTACTGGTCAAGGAAGTAATCAGGCTTTGCAGTTGCACGCCACCGTGATTGAGCGCATCAATCGAGGCACCTTTCAGGCTGGCCAGCGCAAGGCCCGGATTGTTCTGGCGCAAATCGGCTTCAATTTGCTGCAACAGGGTGTGCATCGCGCCATTTTGGTACAGGATGCGGTGCCCGGCATCGGTCAGCATGAGATTGGTGTCGGCGGTATCGAGCGCCATCTTGATCCGAAAATTGTCTTGTGCCTGCACCGCAGCGGCGGCCAGTGCGCCATTCATTTCCTGCAAGGCGGCAAGCAACTGCCCGAGTTCATCGTGGCTTTTGATGACAAACTCGGAATCGAAATTTCCATTGGCGACGTTTTTGGCAATCTTAACCGCCAAATTCAGCGGCCGGGTGATGGAGGCGCGCATGAACAGGGCAAAGCCGAGCGAGAGCAGGCTACTGATTACGGTGACCAGCACAATGCTGATCAGTCCGCCACGGGTCGAGTGGCGTTCCTGGGTGGTATTTGATTTCTTATCAATAAAATCGCCCAATTCACCGAGTTCCTTTTCCAGTTTTACAAACGACTGGTTGAATTCTTCGATTCGTCGCCCGGCGGTGGCGGCGTCAGTCAGTGCCAGCTTGGTGAAGGTATCGGTGGCCTTTAGGTATTGCTCCATGGCCGGGCGCACCTTCTCCAGCGAACCCTTAATGTCGGGCGGCAGCGGCAGGGCGGCAAGCGCGTCAATCTCTTTTTTGAACGTCGCGGCATGTTCTGCGGTTGCCTCGGTCAATTCTGGCCCGCGTGCCAGGTCGCCCTTGGTGCCAGCGAGCATGGCTGCCATCACATCGCCGCGCATGGCGTCGTGCATCATGTCGGCCAGTTGCTGATGCGAGGCGGCACTGCCATTGAGGGCCAACTCATCCTTGGCCGCGCCCAGTTCACTGGCGACCCACAAGGCACTGGCCCCCAGGGTCAGGGTCAGTGCCACCGATAACAGGCCGAAACCGAGCAGTTTTTGGCCGATGCCAAGATTGTTGATCATGATCAAACCCTTTTTGCGTGGCTTAAAACTTGATGGAAAAACCGGTACCGATGGTCCAGTCCGGCGTGTTGCGATTCACACCGCGCTGCACCACCATGTCGATTTGCATGCGCTTGTTCAGTTGGTATGCCGTACCGACATTGAGGCTGACCACATTGCCGCCATCTTCGCTCTTGGCAATTTGCTGCACGGCCAGTTCCACAAAACCGCGCCAGGCCGGGGTAAAGCCCTTGCCTACTACCACTCCAAGCTGTCCGGCAGAAAAACGCTTGCCGTCGGCATTTTTATCAAGGGTAATGCCAGGCTGAATGCCAAGGCTAACGTCGTTGGCAAACTCCCATTCGGCCACCATACGCACTGACGGGCGAATCCCGTCGCCACGGAAGGCAGCGCTGCCCGAATCCAGATCGGCATGCAGTAACAGCGCCAGCGTTGGCGTATTGTCACTGCCTTTTTGCCAATTCCATTTCAGGCCAAGCGAGGTATCGGCAAAACCGGCAACGGTTTGCCGCAGGCCGCCCTGTTCTTCGCGCAGCACTTGCCGCCCATCGGTTTCAATTCGCACTTCCCATCTCTCGCTCACACCCAGCCGCAGCAAGGTTGGTGTGCCAACCAGACGGGTTTTCACGCCATTGGCCCGGTTGCGTTCATAGCTGACACTCGTTTCCAGTTGTACCCGGCCCTTGCCTACCACATCAGCCGATTCAACAAAATCGGGCCGGTCAGTCGCCATCTCATCTTCCTGTTCGGCCTGCACCGAGTTCGAGCCGAGTCCAGTACCGATGGCCAGCACAAGCGTGGCCAGTAATTTTACAGAATGGCACATAATCAATCCTTTTTTTTGTGTAAAAAATAATTGGTTGGTTTGGTGCAGACTGGATTTTCTGGTCAGCCTTGCTATGGTCAGATCGATTTGATCTGACCACTGAATCATGGAGCCGGGTCGTGCAATAAACGTGCGCCTGTGTGGTTTGGCAGCTCGCTTTTTCTAAAAACGCTGGAACTGGGATTCATCGGGCAAGTTGCCGGACAGGCGGCGAATCGCACCCTTTGCGCTACCGGCTGAGGGTAATTTCTTCGGGCCACGGGCGCTGACTGGTTTGCCTTCCAGCGGCTCCGGGCGCCGTGAAGCGCTACCTTCGATGGTGAAAAACTCCATTAAGCCTTGCAATTGCTCGGCCTGACCCGACATTTCTTCGGCAGTGGCGGCCAGTTGTTCTGAAGCCGCCGCATTTTGCTGGGCCACTTGGCTTAACTGGTTGACGGTGCCGGAAATTTGCGACAGACCTGTCGTTTGCTCTTCGGAGGCGGCCGAGATTTCCTGCACCAGATCCGAAGTTTTGCGGATCGATGGAATCATGGCCCCCAACAATTGTCCGGCCTGTTCGGAAACGGTGACGCTGGTGCTGGCCAGTTCGCCGATTTCCTTGGCGGCCACCTGACTGCGTTCGGCCAGTTTTCTCACTTCGGCGGCCACCACGGCAAAGCCCTTGCCATGTTCCCCGGCACGCGCCGCTTCAATCGCGGCATTTAAGGCCAGCAAATTGGTTTGATAGGCAATGTCGTCCACGATGCCGATTTTGGCGGCAATTTGTTTCATCGCTGCCACGGTTTGGGTCACGGCGTCGCCGCCGGACAGCGCTTCCTTGGCCGACTGGGTGGCCATGCTGTCGGTAATTTTGGCATTTTCACTGTTTTGCGCGACCGAAGCAGACATTTGTTCAACTGAAGAACTGGTACGCTCAACCCCGGCGGCCTGTTCTGAAGCGGACTGCGACAGGCTTTGCGCGGTGCTTGATACCTGATTCGAGGCCGAGGTCAGGGCATCGGCGGCGGTACGCACATCGGTAATGATGGCAGTCAGCTTTTCGCCGCTGGCATTGGCATCGTCTTTCAATTGGCCAAAAATGCCCGAGTAATCCCGCGTGATGCGCTGGCTCAAATCGCCATTGGCCATGCCGTTTAATACCCGCACCACTTCATTCAAGCCGACTTCCGTGGTTTCCATTAATTGATTCATGCCACGGCTCAAGCTGGCAAAGAAGCCGGTTTTACCGGTTTCATCGAGCCGCTGGCCAAAGTCGCCGTCCGTCGCGCCCTGTACCAGATTGGCCACTTCTTGTTCCACTTGCAGTTCGGTGGTGCGATCCACCCATTCCACGACCGTGCCCAGATGATTGTTGCTGGAATCGAGAATCGGGTTGGCCACCAAGAGAAAGTGGCGCACCCCAACCTTGATCTGGGTACGCCAGGTTTGCCGCAAATTGCCCAGCAATTGGCGCTGATGGGCCGGATTTTTGTGGAAGACATCAAAATTGCTGCCAATCACGCGGTTCGCGTCAAAATTCGGTAACTGGGCCCGGATGTCGGACTGGGCGACCCGCAACATGGCGAGTACGGAATCGTTGGCATACACGATATTGCCGTTATCATCGGCAATCATCATATTGGTGGTGCAACTGTCAAGCGCCTGCTTGATGCGTAGCGTCGAGCGTGCGGTCTCGGCGGCCTGTATTTCGAGAGTTTTGTCGGACCATTCGACCACCGTGCCAATGCAGGCATTATTGCTGTCAAACACCGGAGTGGCGATCAGGCCAAAGATACGGCTGCCAAGCTTGATCTGGGCCCGGTGTGCCTGCTTCAGGCCGCTGACCACGGAGCGCTGGTGGGCCGGGTTTTTGTGGAAAAAGTCGATGCTCTTGCCGATAATCTCGCTGGAGCGAAATTGTGGCAAATCCTTGCGAATTTCACTCTCGGCCTCGCTCAGCAACTGGTTGACTGCGGCATTGGTATAAATGATGTTGTACCCGGCATCGGCAATCATGACGCTGGTGCTGGCATTGTCGAGCGCGAGCTTGATGCGGGCAATCTGGATGTTTTGTTCGGCGGCGCGCGCCAGGCTTTGGTTCATTTGGCCAAGGGCTTGTATCAGTTGCCCGGCTTCATCGTTGCCGGTAGCGCCGATCTGGCTGGAAAAATCACCGGCGGCCACTTTTTGTGCCAGACTCAAGGCCTCGGCCAGTGGCCCGGTCAGCGAGCGGGTAATGCGCCATGCGATACCGCCACCGAGCGCCAAGCCAAGCACCAGCATGAACAGCAAGGCACGCTGTGCGTTGTCATAGCTGGCATGGGCCAGATCGGTATCCACCTTGTTTTTTTCTTCCTCGGCTTTAATCGCCGCGCCAATTAAGGCTTGCCACTTATCGCGGGTCGAGGCAACTTCGGTCGTCATCAAGGCTGCCGCCTGCTTGTCTTGATGCAGGCGCGCCAGTTCGAGAACTTGATCGATTTTGGCCCGGGCCACAAGTTTCGCATCGTCAATCTCTTGATATTTTTGCTTTAATGCCGGGTCGGTATTGAGCTTTTGCAAGGCGTTGAACTCGTTGTTGTAGCGTTCACGCGTCGCGTTAATTTTCGCTATGCCCGCTCGCTCGGACTGTTCATTTTCCTCGAAAATGACTTCGGCAAGCGCTTCGGCAATGATATGCACTGAATTGGACATGCTGACCAGCGCGCTCATTTGTTTCACGTTTTCATCGACCACTGTGTCCAGTTTGTCTTGCAAGCGGGACAGGCTGGCCAAGGCAACGACCACCGTGAGCAAGAGCAAACCGAGCATAACGCCAAAGCCAATGGCTAGCCGTGCGCCAAATTTTAGGTTGCCTAATTTCATGTTTGCTACTCCTTGAACGTCATTCAATACAGTTAATGATGCGCGCCTGCCGCCGTTCAGGCCGGGGGTGTCGTGTCCATGGCAGCCAGTTCACCAGGGGTAAAGGTTTTGGTAATATCAAGCATGATAATAAATTTTTCATCAAGCTTACCCATTCCGGCAATAAAATCATGCGCGATGGCCGTACCAAACCGGGGTGCCGGTTCGATCTGGCTACTGCTGATGTCTACCACGGCGGACACGGCATCGACCATAATCCCGAGTTCGTAGTGGCGCTGCCCAGCCACGATTTCCAGAATCACGATGCAACTGCGCTTGCCAATCTGTGCCGGGCTGCGGCCAAAACGCACCTGCAAGTCAATCACCGGCACCACCGCACCGCGCAAATTGATAATGCCGCGTACATAGTCGGGCATCATCGGCACCGTCGAGACTTCGGCGAACTGGATGATTTCCTTGATCACCAAAATATCGAGCGCAAAGGTTTCCTGGCCCAGGGTAAAGGTTAGGTATTGCCGGATATCACTGACCACCGGGACAACGGCTTTTTTGACGGATTTAAACATAGTCCTGCCTTTTCGGGTTAGGGCCGAGAGGGGCAATCATGCGGCGAGCCAGACCGGGGCAACGCGCTGTCATTGCAGGCTCGCTTCGCGTTCACTTGCCAAGCGCACCAGCGCCGGGACATCAAGAATTAAGGCGACCTCACCCGAGCCGAGTACGGTCGAACCACTGATGCCGCGTAATTTTTGAAACAGCTTGCCCAGCGGTTTAATCACGGTCTGGTATTCGCCCTGCAATTGATCCACCACCAGTCCGGCTGATATATCGCCGTTTCTCACCACCACGATGCTGCGCCGGGGCGGTGGCTGGTCGCGAATTTCAAAAATTCTGCGTAGTTCAATAAACGGCAACACTTCGCCACGCAAATTCAGGTTGCCGGTCCATTCCGAATGGCCCTGCAACTGGTGGCTGGCCGAATCAATGCATTCGACCACGGCATGCAGTGGAATGACGTAAGAACTATTACCCACCCGCACCAAAAAGCCATCGATGATGGCCAGCGTTAGGGGCAGGCGGATTTCGATGGTGGAGCCTTGCCCAACCAGACTGCGCGGCAAGACGCTGCCGCGCAAGGCTTCGATGTTTTTGCGCACCACATCCATGCCGACGCCGCGCCCGGACAGGTTGGTGACTTTTTCGGCGGTAGAGAAGCCCGGCTCAAAGATCAGATTCAGTTTCTCCGCTTCGCTGAGCACCTGATTTGGGCCAACCAAACCGCGTTCGCGCGCCTTGGCCAGGATTTTTTCACCGTCCAGACCGCGACCGTCATCGGAGACTTCGATCACAATATGCCCGGAATCATGGTGCGCCGACAAATGCAGCGTGCCGTGCGCCGGTTTGCCGAGTGCGAGCCGCTGTTCCGGCAGTTCAATCCCATGATCCATGGCATTGCGCACCAGATGCATGAGTGGGTCGCCAATCTTTTCCACCACCGATTTGTCGAGTTCGGTTTCTGCCCCCTCGATTTCAAGCTGAATTTCTTTGCCCAGTTCGGCCGCGGTATCGCGCACCACGCGCTTGTAGCGGGCAAAGGTCTCGCCGATTTGCACCATGCGCAGGGCTAGCGTGCCGTTGCGGATTTCTTCGACCAGACCACTCATTTGCTGGGTCGTTTCGATCAGTTGTGGCTCGTGCAGGTTTTGCGCCAGCAAATTGGCACTGGCACCGCAAATGACCAGTTCGCCGACCAGATTGATCAATTCATCGAGCTTGTCGGCGGGTACCCGGACAAAGCGTGATTCTTCCGAACGGTGCTCTTTTTGTTTGCCCTGCTTTTGCAGCGCGGCGTTGACCACTTCGCTAGCCACCTTGTTTTGTGCAATCAGAATTTGCCCCAATTGTGCGGCGGGCGCGCTGGTATCGGGATTGGCGCGTCGGCCTTCCTGGCCGGACGCCTGTTGGCGCAATGCATCGTCAAGAGCCTGGCCGTTGATGGCCCCGCAATCGACCAGCAATTCACCGAGCCGTGCCTCGCCCGGCAACTCACGCAGCAATTCGAGAAAATCGGAGACACGCCGGTTCGGTGGCAAGATGCGGATCGTGCAATCATCTTGCACGAATTCAAACGCGGCATCAATTTCACTTTTGCCAACCGTGGTCTGGAGCCGGATTTCAAAGCCGAGATAGCACGATTCCGGTTCAAGCGCCATCAAGCCGGGCAGGTTTTCATCAATCACCAGCAAGGTCAAAATTTCGCCCAGCGAGCGCAGATAGGTGATCACCGAGAGCGGATCGAATCCGCTGCGAAACGTGTTCTCGCCAAAGCGCAGCGAAATATGCCAGACTGCGGCACCGCTTGCAACCGGGGCAGCAGCAACCACTTCCACCTCGTTATTGGCATGCCCTTGCAGATAAGCTTGCAACTTATTGACCATCTGGCCCGATTTTTGATCAATTTCGGCCAATTGTGCCGGATCATCCACCTTGTGCTGTGCCAAATCGAGCAATTCATTAATCACATCGCCGCTTTTGAGCAACACATCGCTTAGCGTGATATCGATTCGCAACTCGTCTTTTCTGACCCGATCAAGCACACTCTCGACCTGATGGGTGAAGCTGACAATGCGATCAAGTCCAAACAGGCCAGCCGAACCCTTGATAGTGTGGGCGGCGCGAAACAGGGCGTTGATGGTTTCGTGGTTCTCCGGGTCCGACTCCAGTGCCAGCAGCGTGTCTTCAATCTGCTGCAACATGTCGCGCGCTTCGGCATAAAAGGTATCGAGCGCGTCATCATACATGCTGGCATCGTTGCTCATGCTGCCTCCCCGGTTGCCTGCGTGAAGCGGTTGCTCAGGTGGTAGCTCTCCAAAACCTCCTGAATATGGGGTGGCACGCGCGAAAGTGTCACGCCTGCACCCCATCCGGCCAGGCTTTTGGCGGTGGATAACAATAATTGCAATCCGGCACCATCGAGTTCGCTCACCTCGGCCAAATCCAGTTCCAGCGGTTCGGCTGTTTGCTGCGCCTGCTGCACGGCGGACAACAGGTTTTGACTCACCTCGACTGCCGAATAAATCGTCAGTTCACCGCTTAACGCGAGTTGCGACATGGTTCACTCCACTCTAATAGGCTGCAAACGGCGGGTACTTTTTGCCGTTTTTACGGGGCAATCAGTTTCGAGACGGCATTGAGCATTTGGCTTGGGTTAAACGGTTTGACCACCCATGCTTTGGCCCCGGCAGCCCGTCCGGCCTGTTTGACCGCGTCTTCGCTTTCGGTAGTGAGCATGATGACCGGGGTAAATTTGTAGGTGGGGTCTTTTTTGACCTCGGTGACAAATTCAATCCCGTTCATGTTGGGCATGTTGACGTCGCTGATGATCAGGTGAATCTTCTTGCCAGCCAGCTTGGCCAGCTTGGCCAGCCCGTCTTTGCCATCGGAGGCTTCAAGCACCTCATAACCGGCACCGGTCAGGGCAATTTGTACCACGCGGCGCAAACTGGCTGAATCATCGACAATTAAAATGGTTTTGGCCATGGTGATTTTCCTTTGCTTCAAAAAAAGGTGACTTCTTCGTTGGGTTCCGAACTGTCCGAGGCAGCCGCCCGTACCGGTTTGTTGCCGCTGATAATGGCTTGATGGCTGCGACGTTGATCGTGCATAGTATAGCCGCTACCCAAATCGGCCAGCCAGGTTTCGGTGGCAGGCAATTCTGAAAGTGGCATGCCGGCTTCGACTTCGCCCATCAGGTGCTGCAGGCGGTTAATATCGCCATCGACCACCATCAGAATCTGGCTGATCCGGTCTTGATATTGTAAATTGATGAGCAGGTTTTCCACATCGCGCCGAATAATGCTGCCCTGTTCGCGCATGTGTTCGGCCGAGGAGCCAAGATTACGCACATGGTTTAGCACGTCTTGCACCACGTGGCCGGAAACGGTCATGGCGCGCTTGTCCTGGTCGGCAGCACGCGCCGCAGCTTCCAGGGTTAGTTTCATGATGTCGGTAATTTGCACCACCCGTTCGCTGATCTTTTTGCCGGTTTCTGCCGATTGCTGCGACAGTTTGCGCACTTCACCAGCCACCACCGCAAAACCGCGCCCGGCACTGCCAGCGCGCGCCGCTTCGATGGCCGCGTTGATCGCCAGCAAATTGGTATGCGCCGCAATCAGGGTTACTTCAGACGCCATCTCGGTCAGTTCCGAAGTGGCAGCGGACAAATCGCGCACGCTGTGCAGCAGATCGTCCTTGCTGCCAATCACTTTTTCCAAGGCGCCAATGACCGGTGTCAACTCGCGTTCACACAGGGTGAGCAGGCTGATCGTCACATCTTCGTGGCTCGAATCTTCCATTCCGGAAACGCCACCAAACCCGGCCGTGTCAAATTGTTTGACCATGGATGAAAAGCTGGTGATCAGTTGGCCGATGGCGTCTTCGCTTTGATCCTTGACGCTTTGCACATGGTGCGACCAAACCGGCAGTACCGCATAGAGCAAGCCGGGCAGGTGGCCCGCTTCTGCTTCGGGGCCAACCGCCGGTTCTGATGCGAATGGATTGGACGGCCTGGCATCAAGCCGCCAGTTGATTAGAAACACCACGGCCACACCGCACAGTGCGATGATTTCCGGCCAGCCGACCTGATACAGCAGCGGTAGTGCTGCAAAGGCCACACCAATGAGGGGCAATAACAGCTTGCGCCAAAGGGGGGCAATTGGCTTTGAACTCGATTCTTGCACGGTACTCATGGGCGGGTAATCCATTCGGTTCGTGTTGATCAAAAAGGCTATGCAAGCGGTAAAGCCAGCGGGTATTGCAAATAAAATGGTATTGCAAATAAACACTGCCTGACTTGAGAAAAGGCGGAAACACACATGACACCGGTGACAATGACAGCGTGGTTAGTCAGTCGATGCAGCGGATCAAGCCGGAACCTTGAACGAAATTTGTGTCAAGTCTTGGCGGTGGGTGGCACAGGGTCAGGGCGCCAAGCAAGAAAGGGTAACAATCTGGTTCAAATCTTAGCGCAAATTTCGGCAAATGTCGCATTGGGGTCAGATATTTAGCTTCCGCTGTTGCTTTGCCGATGCCGCACGTGGTCAATTACGCACAATAGACCGGATAGGTAACATGGGTACTGGCGTGGTTTGCCTGTGCGTTGTGCTTTTGCTGTAACATTCGACGTATAATCGATGGTCAAGGCATGCGCTGGCGTGCCGCGCAACTGCGGATTGTATGGGGTGAAATGATGGCAGAGCCACGGTCTTTGAAAGTGTTGGTGGTCGATGATAACGAATTGACCCGTTCATTGCAGCGCCTGATTTTGCGTGGCGGGCAATATGATGTGGTTGGGGAAGCGGAAACGGCCCAAGCGGCGCTGGAAATGGCCAAGAGGTTTCACCCGGACATCATTTTACTGGACAATAACATGCCCGGTGGCAAGGGCATCGACATCGTACCCGAATTGCGGCGCATCTTGCCCAAGGCCGTGATTTTAATGGTCACCACCCAGTCCGAACAAGACATGATTGATGCCGCAATGGCGCGTGGTGCCAGTGGCTTTGTGATCAAGCCCTTCAATACCCTGTCCCTGCTCAACACCATTGCCGACGCCAGTCGCCATTTTGTGCTGGCCGAAGCGGCCAAGCCACAGTTTTAAGCCCCGGCCATCGCTTCTTATTGATTGGGCGGCATGTTCAAGGTTCAAGGTGTCGCAGCGCGGGTTCGTACATAGCGAAATGCCTGCTCTTTCAGGGTGCCATCCTTGCCCTTGATTGCCAGATAGATAGTCAACTTGGCGTCGCCCTCGCGCTGGAATGACATGCCCTCGAATTGGACCAGCCCTTCTGCGACCGACACCAAGCGAAAATCGACGCTGGTTTGCTTTTCTTCCCATCCGGTTAAGTCAGGGTTGAAGTGCTTTAACCGCAGAATCAGGCTACCACCTTCCTCGCCCAGCGTTAGCAACTCGTAGAACATGACTTTGTTGTCACGCACCAGCCGAAACATTCCCATCATGGAACCGGCCTTGGGTTGGCTCCAAATCTCTTCGGCCTCGCCACCCAAGGCCGGTGCCACCCAGTGCCCGGCCAGCCATGCCATTTGGGATAGGGTGGCGTGCGGCGACTTTGCGCCAGCTTCGAGCTTCAGCGTATGCTCGGTCATCCGCTCGTGCATCTTCTCTTGTGCTGGCACGCCTGCGGTGAAACAACCCAACAGTACGGCAAGCACCAGGGCGCTATATCGGTTCATCATGCTTATTCCAAAAAACGCAACAAGCCCTGCAAGGCATGCTTGACGGTTTGTTCGCGCACTTGCGCCCGGTCACCGCCAAACACCAGCCGTTCGGTGTAGGTTTGGTGGTGTTTGTGGTTTTCATCAACCACTGCCCAGCCAAAGCACACGGTGCCAACCGGCTTGCCCGGCACCGCACCGGTTGGCCCGGCGATGCCGGTGGTCGATAGTGCAACATGGGCATTGCTGTTGGCCAATGCACCTTCGGCCATGGCCCCGGCCACGTCTTCGGATACCGTGCCAAACTGGGCGAACAGGGCCGGTGATACATCGAGCATTTCGGTTTTGGAGGCGTTGGAATAGGTGATGAAGCCGCAATCGAACCAGGCGGTGGAACCGGCGATTTCGGTTACGGCCTGTGCCACGCCGCCGCCGGTACATGATTCGGCGGTTGCCAATAAAAAGCCTTTTTGCTGGAGCCGTTGGCCAACACGGGTGGCCAGATCAATTAATTCGGTATTCACGTCGCTACTCCTTTGTGCTATGGGGCGCACCCGGTTTGGGGGCGCAGGCATGGGGTTGGCTGGGCTTGCTATTGGGTCGATATTGGCTTGGTATTGAATGACCTTTTCGGCACTTTACCACCGTTTTGCCTGCTTGGGGCACCTACCATGGACGTGGCACGGCTTCCGCTTGTTTTCCACTTGTTTTCCACTTGTGTTGCGCTGGTCTCGCGCTTGGTTTTCGGTTGTCAATTCACAGCGCGCGCCAGAAGGCAAACACCAAGAGGGTGTAAAACGCGGCCACAATATCGTCCCACATCACGCCAAAGCCGCCCTTGAAATGCTGGTCAAACCAGCCAATTGGTGCCGGTTTGACCATGTCGAAGAAACGAAACACCAAAAACGCCAGACACTGGGTCGCAAAATTGGCAGGCCAGAGAAACAAGAATACCAGCCAGATGGCAATGATTTCATCCCAGACGATTGAACCATGGTCGGCCACCCCGATATCGCGCCCGGTGCGGTTGCACCATTTGATGCCGAGCACAAACCCAATCAGTATGATGCTGGCCCAGACAACCGGGGTAAACACGCCCGGCCAGTGTTTGGTGAGCTGGACAAACACCAGTGCGCCAAACAGCGTGCCGCAGGTGCCGGGCATGATGGGCGAGAGCCCGCTGCCAAACCCTTGTGCGATGACGTGGCTGTAGTGGCTCATCATGAAGCGCCAGCCGGGCCGGGCGATGGCTTGTTTGGTTGCGGGGTTAAAGCGGGACATGGTTGGCCAACCTGAACAAAAGAAAAAGGTTAAACAAAGTGATCAAACGAACTACTTGATATCTCTACCGGTTGTCCTGCGGCATCGAACAGGCGCAGGCCCGGTTCGGCTTCGATCTGGCCAATCGGGCACACCGCAACGCCAAGGCTCGCGGCAGCGGCAATAATTGCCGCTTGCTGTTCAGGGGCGGCGGTAAACAGTAATTCGTAATCATCGCCACCAGAGAGCATCATGGCGCGCTGTACCGATAGCGCTTGTTGCGCCAGTGCCGCACCACACGGCAGGGCATCCAGATTCAGGCGGGCACCACAGCCCGAGCGCGCCAGCAGGTGATGGATGTCGCCATGCAAGCCATCGGACAGGTCAATTGCGGCATGGGCCAGCGTTTGCAGTGCCAACCCGAGTTCGACCCGTGGGGTCGGGCGCAGCAGGCGCACGGCGGCTTGGGCTAGCGTGGCAGCGGGCAAATCAATTTTTTGTTGCAGGGCGAACAGGGCCAGCCGTGCATCGCCCAGCGTACCGGAAACCCAAATTTGGTCGCCGGGTTTGGCCCGATTGCGTTGCAGGGCACGGCCGGGCGGCACTTCGCCAAAGATGGTAATGGAAATGGTCAGCGGGCCTTTGGTGGTGTCGCCACCAATCAATTCACACTGGTGCTTATCGGCCAGTGCAAACAGCCCGGCAGAAAAGCCGGATAGCCAATCAGCATCGGCTTCGGGCAGGGCCAGTGCCAGGGTAAATGCCAGCGGGCGTGCACCCATGGCTGCCAGATCGGACAAGTTGACCGCCAGCGATTTATGACCCAGATCAAACGGGTCACAGTCCGGAAAGAAATGCCGTCCGGCAACCAACATATCGCTGGAGATGGCCAACTGCATGCCAGCGCTTGGGCACAGCAGTGCGCAATCGTCACCGATGCCCAGTGCTGTTTGGGATGACGCAGTATCGGACGAGTCAGCATCGACCCGAGCATCGCCCCCGGCAGCGGCGTGGACATTGGTTCGGAACCCGCTCGCACCATGCGGCTTCCGATTGGCTGCGCCGCGCGTAAAATAGCGCTCGATCAGCTCAAATTCGGTCATGGTGCGATGCGTTGCGAGTTGGCCGGGAAGGAAGCTTAGCCCTTGACGGCTTCGACCTGAATTGCCAGCTTGACTTCAGGTGAAAACTTCGGCAGAGCGTAGTTCAGGCCAAAGTCGGAACGGTTGAATTGGCCCGAGGCATCGGCACCGCATACTTCGCGCTTTAAAAACGGATGATCGATGCACTTGAACTTGTGGATTTTCAGAGTCAGCGGTTTGGTGACGCCCATCATGGTGAAGTCGCCTTCCACGGCCACCGGATTGTCGCCTTCAAATTTGAGTTTGCCCTTGTAGGTGGCGTTTGGCCATTTGGCGACGTTAAAAATTTCTTCGTTCTTGGCGTGCTCATCCATTTTGGTATGGCCAAAGCTGACCGAGCCGACATCGACGGTAATATCGACGGTGCCGGTTTTGGCGGCGCGATCAAGTTTGATGGTGCCGCTGGTTTTGGTGAACTTGCCACGCCAAAACGAAATGCCGAAATGGTCGGCTTCAAAGCTTGGGTAGGTGTGACCCGGTTCGATGGTGTAGGTGTCGGCGGCAAAGGCACCGGTGGCACTGGCAGCAAAGGTTGCGAGCAAAGCGGTTGCGAAGAAGCGTTTCATGTTTATCCTTTATTACTTGGGTTGGTTGTGACGAATAATGGGGTAAGTCGTGGTGCAATGGCCTGTGCAGCAAATAACCTGGCAAAGCAGGACTGTGGCAGGCAGCTTGCTGTGCTGGCTTATTGTGCTGCTATGGGGCTGCCACAATATGAAATTTGATCAGCACTTCATCGGCCACGGTTGAGGTATCTTTCCATTCCCCTTCGCCGATGTTGTAGGTTAGCCGTTTGATCGGCAAGCTGCCGTGAAATACCTGCTGCGCGCCTTCTTTCTTGACCGTCAGCGGAAACTGCACATCGGTCGCTTTGCCCTTGATGGTCAATTTGCCTGAGACAGTCAGGCTGCCATTGGCGGCGGCCTTGATGCTGTTTGAGACAAAGCTGGCCTTGGGAAACTGGGGTGCATTAAACCAGTCTTTCTTGCCCACTTCCCGGTTGTAATCCGGGTCACCCAAATCCAGGCTGGCGACCTCGATATCGACACTGGCCTTGCCGCTTTCCGGTTTGGCCGAATCAAAATCAATGCTGGCAGTAAATTTTTTGAATTTGGCTTCGACCGGTACATTGACTTGCTTGAACACCGCCGCCACGCTGCTTTTGTTGGCGTCAACTTTCAGGGGCGCAGCCTGAACCAGTGGGCTAGCACCGAACGCACAAACGGCCAATGCCCGCGCCACTTTGTGTGGCGCGCTGGCCAGAACAGAACAACGGGCAAACAATGGACTGAAGAAACCGGAAGCGGGTTGGAATAACATGGCGTGGCTTTCTGTGAAATTTTTCAGGGCAACATGCGCCGCATGGTGGCGTCACGATCAATAAACTGGTGCTTCAGCGCGGCGGCCAAATGCAGGCCAACCGAACCGGCCATCGACATGGCCAGCCAGTAGTGGATGGTTTTTAGCAAAGGTTTTAATTCCGGATTGGCATCGATGAGCACCGGCAGTTGGAACAGGCCCAGATACACCACCGGATAACCTGATGCCAAACTGTACAAATAGCCCGACAGTGGCACAGCAAAAAACAACAGATACAGCAAACCATGCAAGCCATGCGCCGCCTGTTGCTGCCAGGCGGGCATGCTGGCCGGGTAGGGCGGCGGGCGGTGGCCCAGTCGCCACAAGAGCCGCAGGCAAGCCAATAGCAGCACCGTGACCCCGAGCCATTTGTGATACGAAAAATACTTGAGCTTGGTCGGCGAGAACGACATATCGACCATGATCAAACCGAGCAGGAAAGTGGCAATGATCAGGGCACCCATCAACCAATGCAACACTTTGGCCGGTCGGGTAAAGCTGGCGGTGTCAGTCTGATCGGTCATGGTGGCAGCCCTGGGTAAAAAACGAGAAGCTATTGTATCAGCAGTTGTGGTGACAGTGGCGGTGGCAGCGGTAGTGACAGTAGCTGCACCCGCAACAATGTTCAGTTGCCAATGGCACGCGCCAGATTTACCGCATGGCCAGTGTAGCTGGCAGGCGTCAACGCCAGCAATTGGGCGCGGGCCGATTCGGGAATGGCCAGCGTGGCGATAAATTCCTGCAAGGCTTCGCGGGTAATGCCCTTGCCGCGCGTCAATTCCTTCAGTTGTTCATACGGGTTGGCAATGCCGTAGCGCCGCATCACGGTTTGAATCGGTTCGGCCAGCACTTCCCAGGTGGCGTCGAGGTCTTGCGCCAGCCGCTCGTAATTCACTTCGAGCTTGGACAGACCACGCAGGCAACTGTCATAGGCCAACAGCGTGTAGCCCAGCGCCACGCCAATATTGCGCAATACGGTCGAATCGGTCAGGTCGCGCTGCATGCGCGAGACCGGCAATTTTTCCGCCATGTGTTTAAGCAGGGCATTGGCCAACCCCAGATTGCCTTCCGAATTTTCAAAATCAATTGGATTGACCTTGTGCGGCATGGTCGATGAACCAATTTCCCCGGCCTTTGTTGCTTGCTTAAAATAACCCAGCGAGATATACGACCAGATATCGCGGTTCAAATCGAGCAAAATCGTGTTGGCACGGGCAAAGGCATCAAACAGTTCGGCCATGTAATCGTGCGGCTCAATTTGGATCGTGTATGGATTAAAGCTTAGGCCGAGGCGCTGTTCAATCACCTGCTTGGAAAAAGCGATCCAGTCCAGTTCCGGGTAAGCTGACATATGTGCGTTATAGTTGCCTACTGCACCGTTCATTTTGCCTAAAATTTCCACTTTTTCAATGACGGTAAACGCCCGTTGTAGTCGCGCTACGACATTGGCGATTTCTTTGCCGAGTGTACTCGGGCTGGCCGCTTGGCCATGGGTGCGCGAGAGCATCGGCACTGCCGCATGTTGATGCGCCAATCCGGTTAAGGTGGTGATGACTTGCTGTAATTTTGGCAGCATAACGGTGTCACGCGCTGCCTTTAACATCATGCCATGTGAGGTGTTGTTAATATCTTCCGAGGTGCAGGCAAAATGGATGAATTCCGAGGCGGCTTGCAATTGTGGTTGATCGGCAACTTGCTCTTTGAGCCAATATTCAACCGCTTTCACGTCGTGATTGGTCACGCGTTCTATTTCCTTGATGCGGCCGGCTGCCGCTTCATCGAAATTTTGCACAATCTGATCCAGTCTGGCGTGCGCTTCGGCAGAAAAGGCTGGTATTTCAGACAATCCTGCTTCGGATAGTGCTTGCAGCCATGCAATTTCTACTTTGACCCGATGATGCATAAACCCGGCCTCGGATAAAATTGGCCGCAGCGCATCGGTTTTGTTGCAATAACGGCCATCCAGTGGTGACAGGGCAGACAAGGCAGAAAGGGAAGGGGTTGTCATGGTGCGAATTGAGGTAAAGGGGAAGTTTGTGAGATTATAGGGTGGAATCGGGGCGAAATGCGGAGCAATTTACGCTTGAATTTCGCCATATTCGGCCTGATTCACGCGCCGTGCCGACAATTCACGCCCGATGCTATACTACAGCCTAATTCATCACCACAAGCGATTATGAAACTGATTGGATCATTAGCCAGCCCCTTCGTACGGAAAGTCCGGATTGTGATGGCCGAAAAGAAGCTCGATTATGCTTACGAGCTGGCCAACGTCTGGGCCCCGGATTCAAATCTTGGCGAGACCAACCCACTGGGCAAGGTGCCATGCCTGATCATGGAGGACGGTGCCGCGATGTTTGATTCGCATGTGATCGTCGAATACCTCGATACCTTGACTCCGGTTTGCAAGCTGGTTCCATCGAATGGCCGTGAGCGGGCCGAAGTCAAATGCTGGGAAGCTTTGGCTGACGGCGTGCTCGATGCTGCGATTTTGGTGTTTTTGGAAAAGAACTGGCGTGATAGCAATTTGCAAAGCCAGCAATGGATCGATCGGCAAATGGAAAAAGTGCATCTGGGTCTGAAGGCGATGTCAAGCGGGTTGGGCGAAACCGCGTATTGCACCGGGATTCATTACACTTTGGCCGACGTGGCGGTCGGTTGCGCGCTCGGCTGGCTGACATTCCGCTTCCCCGAAATCTCTTGGCGCTCGGACTATCCGAATCTGGCCAAGTTGCACGATAAACTGTCGGAGCGGCAATCGTTCAAGGATACCGTACCGCAAATGCCACCGCCACCACCGGTTGCGACAAACTGAGTCGCTCAAGCGCCTCTGGTAGGAGGCGCTTTCAGTCGCGGCGTTTTCAGTCGCGGCGTTTTCAGTCGCTGATTACTTGCCAGCGGTCGGTGGCAAAATATGGTCGATTAACGCATACAGCCGCGTCACATCAATCGGTTTCGGCACATAGGCGGTAAATCCGGCATTTAACACCCGTTCTGCTTCCCCTTTCATCGCATTGGCAGTAATGGCAATGATCGGTGTTTGCGCCAGACCGGGCAGGGCGCGCAGTTGTTCAATGGCGCTAAAGCCACTCATGCCGGGCAGGTTCAGATCAAGCAAAATCAAGTTGGGCATCAGTTCGCGTGCCAGCGGTAGCCCGAGCTCGGCACTTGGCGCATCGACAAACGACAAATTCGGGCGCTTTAATAAAATCTTGCGCATCAGCCGGACATTGGTGCCACTGTCTTCAATATATAAAACCGTGCGCTGTTCATTGCTGGCCGAACCAGCGGGCGTACTCTCCAGCGCACCTGCCGGGGCGGGCTTGGGCGCGGGCGGCACCAGTTCTGCCAATGCCATTTGCGGCAATTCGATCCAGAACACATGGCCACCCGGGCCTTGATCGACCCCGATTTGCCCGCCCATCAATTCGGTTAGGTGGTGGCTTAAAATCAGGCCGATCCGGCTTTCCGGCGGTAACGGGTGGCCGTTTTGGTGGCGCGTGATCAGGCGCAGCCATTGTTCGGCACCGGGGCCGCTGCTCTGGCTCGAAATCGCCAGCCGCAGCCGCTTGTCCGGGCGCATATGCCAGTCGATCCGGATCGCGGAATGGGCGGCACTGGTGCGCATTGCGTGCAACAACAAATGCTGCATCACCTGCTTGAGCCGCATGCCATCGGCCTGCAGCACCACATTGCGCCGGTCCTTGCCAGAAAAATCGAGCTTGATCTGACGCGCTCGGGCCATGGCCTGCAGGGACGATTCGCAGCCAATAAACAATTCATCAAGCCAGACTGGGCCCAACTGGATTTCCATCCGGTTGGCCTCGATTTTTGACAAGTCCAGAATGTCATTGATCATGCCAAGCAACTGCTGCCCGGCCTTGCCGATTTCCTGCACACTCTCGCGCACCGATTCACCCTGATGGTTCAAATCCTCTTCCATTTGAATCAGTTGCGAATAACCCAAAATCGCATTCAGCGGTGAGAGCAGCGGGTCGGACAGGTTGTTTAAAAAATCGGCGCGCAAATGTTGTTCGCGCAATGCGCCTTCGCGCGATTGTTGCCGGTTGCGTTCAATTTCCAACTGCAATGCCTGACCGCTGGCGTGCAAAATCTCGCGTCGCCGCCTTGCATGGGTACTCACGGTTTGCACCAGCGCCCGTGGTTGCACCGGTTTGACCAAAAAATCGTCACCGCCCAGCTTTAAGGCCAGATTTTGTTCCGACAGATTGGTTTCGGTAGAGAGGAAAATAATCGGCAAACTCGCGTACTGCTCCTGCTCGCGCAACACCATGGCCAGATCGGTGCCGTTGTAGCAGGGCATGTACAAATCGAGCAGCAACACATCCGGGTTGAATTCATTTAGGGCACCAATCGCCTTCATCGGTGCCGGTTCGATTCGCACCCGCATGCCAGCTTGTTGCAAGATGGCGGCCAGCGCCTGGGCCAGCAATACGTCATCATCAACGAGCAACACACGGTATGGGTCGGGCGGGGCGCGCAGGGTCAGGCGTGCCATCAGATTCAATAACACCGTCGGGTGTACCGGCTTGACCAGATAGCGGCTGGCACCGGCCCGGTAGGCCAGCAGCCGGGCTTCCAGATCATCGCGCACCGAGGCAAACACCACCGGCAAATTCGGTGGGCAATTGGCACGCAACTGGGCCACGGTTTGTACCCCGGCCCGCGCCCCTTCCGGGAAAATAATATCCATGATCACGCAATCGGGCCAGATTTGTTGCTCACAAACCGTGCGAAATTGCTCAATCGAATTGAAGATGCGCACCTGATAATTGTCGGACAACAAAATCTCGCGCAGCCGCGCCGCCTGTTCCGGATCATCTTCCACCACATACACCAAAGGCGCTTTGGCGGCAATTTGTCCGCCCGGCCCAACCGACCAAGCCATTGGCTGCGCCTGCTCATTTTCCGCCACGCTTTGCAAATGCTGTAGCGCACCTTGCAGCGCATGCCAATTGGCTGGCGGCGTGGTGGAGCCGAGCAAATGGGTCAGGGCTGACTCCAGCGAGCGCGCCGCATCGCTCACGCGCGGCATGCCAAACGTACCGGCAGAGCCGCTCAAACCGTGAACCAGACGGTGCAGGTGATCGAGTTGCAGCACATTCCATTCACTGCCGGACAGGGCGGCGAACTGCGTAACAATCGCATCAAGCCGTCGTGGCAATTGGGTGCTAAAGATTTTGTTCAGTTGCGCCAAGCCATCGGCCACAGCGGTCATGATCGGGGTCTCCAAAAAGGGTTTGCACACAGCGCAGTAACGCTACTTTAGCGCAGAACAGCCATGCTGTTGCAGCTTTTTTAGCGCAATGCCATCCGCGTTCGGGTTGGTGCGCCATCCGTTTGTCATAATTGCCCCAATTCCCGAAGCCTGTTGAGAAAACCCTATACAATCGTCTGTTTCACCCAATTGTTGTTGTCAGCAAACAGCAGTTCGATTGGTCTTGGTCGGTGTGCAGTTTGATCCACGAAGTTTGATCCAGCGCATGGACAAAGAGGATTCAAGAGGGTCAGATAGGGTAAAACCGGAAAGCTCGGGGTTTTATCCATGGGCGGTATGGCTGCCCGGTTTTTATTCCGTGGCGCGCCGTTACATGTTGCTGCGGATTTTTGATTATTCATTTGACGTGCGACGCATTGCTATTTACCATGATTGCTGGGTGGAAGTTATTGTCGGCATCTTATTAAATTACAAAGTAAAATCAATATTATGTTGGATGAATCTGTAAGACAATTGGTGAAGTTGACTGCGCCACTGCTACGCGAACAGGGGGCGGCCCTGTCCCGGCATTTCTATACTGATTTGTTTGGGCAGTATCCCGAATTGATTCCGATGTTTAATCAGGCCAGCCAAAAATCCGAGTGCCAACAACAATCGTTCGCACTGGTCATGACGGCATGGGCCGAACATATCACCCGGCCTGAGGTACTGGAGCCGGTATTGGCCATTGTGGCCAACAAGCATGTTAGCCTGGGTATTTTGCCCGAACATTATCCGATGGTTGGCAAGCAATGGTTGACTACCCTGAAAAATGTGCTGGGAGAGCACGCTACCGACGAAGTAATGGCCGCCTGGTCACAGGCTTATGATGAGCTGGCCAATATCCTGATCAGCAAAGAGCATGCGAGTTATCAGCAAATTATGGCGCAAGATGGCGGCTGGATTGGCTGGCGTGCATTTCGGGTCACGCGCAAGGTGGCCGAAAGCGAAGAAATTACCTCGTTTTACCTGAACCCGAGCGATGGCGGTGAAGTGCCCAGCTATCGGCCCGGGCAACACATTGCGCTGCGCTTGTTTGTGCCGGAACTGGGCATTTTACAGCCGCGCCAGTACAGCCTGTCGGCACCCCCGGGCGGGGCGCAATTCCGCATTTCGGTAAAGCGCGAATCGTGGGGCGATCAGGCCGGTGCCGGAGTGGTCGGCGGCAATTTGCACCGCTACTTGCAGGAAGGGGCAGCGGTTGATATCACGCCGCCCATGGGTGAATTTTTCTTGCATGAAGACCGCAATACCCCGGTGGTGTTGATCAGTGCCGGGGTGGGCGTGACGCCGTTGCTGGCCATGCTCGGGCATTTGATCAACGAAGGCAGCACGCGCCAGATTCGCTTCATCCACGCCTGCCGTCACGGTGGGGTGCATGCGTTCAAGGCCTATATTGCCGATCTGGCCCGGCACAGCCCGAATCTGCGGGTTGCCATCTATTATGAAACCCCGCGCGAAGAAGACGTGGCCGGGCAAGACTACCAACAGGCCGGACGAATCGACATGGATACGGTCGGCTCTGATTTTACCCCGGACGAAGCGGACTATTACCTGTGTGGCCCAGTGCCGTTCATGCAAGCGCATCGCGCCAGCCTGATGGCACAAGGCGTGCCGAGCGACGTCATCCATGCGCCGGGCGGTTTTTGTTAAGCTGGCTGCGGCTCGGGCGGCAAATCCTGTTCCAGTTGTAGCAATTCGGCCATGGTTTGCCGACGCCGGATGAGGCGCACGCTGCCCGGTTCCGCTTCACTCAATAACACTTCTGGCAGCATCGGGCGGCTATTGTAATTCGATGACATCGAGGCACCATAGGCCCCGGTGTCATGCAGTAGCACCCAGTCGTCTAACTGTGCCTCGGGCAGCAAGCGGGGTTCGACCAAGCCACCTTCCTGTTGGGTAAACACATCACCCGATTCGCACAGCGGCCCGGCCACCACATACGGCACCAGCACGCCGTTGCCAGCGCGCTGCGGCAGTGAAATCCGGTGAAAACTGCCATACATCGCCGGGCGCAT
>JACCDS010920150.1_pt1 | contig 22333 bp, 15 predicted proteins | sample 7446441 | NCBI WGS metagenome assembly JACCDS01 (sample SAMN15323445, study PRJNA562643) | freshwater metagenome | isolation source: river surface water | place: USA:Blue River Watershed | collected 2017-08-17 | reverse complement strand
GATAATAAGATGCTTTCGGAGGTGAAGGTTTTTTTACATGCCAATGAGGAGGAGTTTAAAAAGGCTTTCTTAAATATGAAGGTTCGGGATGAACGCCAAAAGCGGATTTTGGCCGATAATTTAGAGCAGTCGAAGTTGAATGTGTTTGCGATGCAGGCGGGGATGGGGACGAGTGCCAACTTTCGAAATTTCTCTGACATGATGGTTTCGTCGCAGGCTAATAAATCATTTTTTGCGAGTCCGATGCTCGCGCTGACGAATCCATTTGCGTGGATGAGTTTTATCAAATCAATCAAAAACGGGGATCTGAAACGGAAGGATTGGAAGCCGGCGTTTGAGCTTCAGCCGAAGCAAGTGGTGTCACCGACGCAGTTTATGCGGGATCTGAATCGTAAGTAAGAGGGGGCAGGTAGTTTATCAGTTTTCTGCTTAGGATTTTACACAAAAGCCTGTTTTGAGGCTAATTTTCAAGTTTTTTATCAGTTTTTCAGACCAATCTTAACTGTATTGTATATACCTTTGGGCGGTAACGCTGCCGGGGTCGCAGACCCCGGCAGCGTTTACTCCAAATGCTTCGAAATCCACTCCGTGGGTGTCATCTGATGCACCGCCCGAAAGGCTGCATAAAACGAAGACTTATTTTTAAAACCCGATTGAAATGCGATGCCCTCAATCGACATTTGAAAATGTGCATTTTCTTGCAAAAGATTTACAGCATACTCGACGCGTAGTTTATTTCGATACTCAGGGAAACTTGTTTCTAACTGCTTATTGAAACAAATGGAAACCCGTAGATGTGGAATGTTCAATTCTCGCGATACATCATGTATGGAAAAATTAGGGTGTAAAAACGGTTTCTTTTTATTCATATACTCAATGATGCGATCCAGATCATCTTGTTTTTCAGGCTTTTCTGAAATTTCATTTGATGTTACTCGCGTGATTACATGCCAGATCTCTGTTAGCTTGTCGATAATCGAAGGGGATGACCCAGGTCCATACAACCAGGAGGGAAATAAAATAAAGGAAAGGGGTAACATTAAGGTAGATAAATACATGAAATCAGAACTGATGGTAGAGTCCTGAAATGACAAATCAAATGAACGAGGTGATTTTAACGTTGCAAATAGAATTTGCAAAAGCACAGGAAACATCATGAGGACGATAATCCACTTGACCCTCCTAATTATACGAGCAACTTTTGACCTAATTGCATTCTTTTTTTTCTGTTGATGTAAATAGATAAATGAATACAAAATGAAAGTCCAGTTATGTAATGGCGCAATGACCATCTGGATTTCATATTTAAAAAGCCTTGTTCCTCCAGGAAGTTTAATCTCAGCATTATTATTATGTTGCATCAAATGGGCAAATTGAACTTTTGTTTCAAAGTCAAGCAAGTAATAGGAAGATGTGTTGAAAATAAAAATACCAAATGGTATTAGGTACAACCAAAACCATTTTTCGAAAACTAATTTACCTTGAATCAGACTTTTAAAGTATAAGTGGAGCAAAGGCCCGATCAATATGACTACTGGATCAAAATGAACGAGTAGGATGGCCAACACCCGACTCTCAATAGGCTCATTTAATAAAAGTACAATAATATGGCGCATATTGGCCAATATGATCAAACTGACCAGATAAATGATTGCCTTGTTTTGACGCCACTGGTAAACTAACATCAACAAACAGATGATCAGATTTAAATAGACCGAAGTTAATGCCATGTGCGTAGAAATTTGATTTTACTAATCTAAATGCCCCAACTCATTTTATTACATATTTTTAGCGATCCATTCTGTGGGAGTCATCTGGTGTATAGACCGGAAAGCTAAGTAGAATGAAGATTTGCTTTTAAATCCACATTGATCTGCGATGCCTTCAATCGACATTTGATAATGCTTCTTTTCTTTAAATAATTGAATGGCATATTCCACGCGTTTTTGATTTCGGTATTCTGGAAATGAAATATTTAACTCCTTATTGAAACAACTCGAAACGCGTAGGTGAGGGATATTTAATTCACTAGAAATCGTGTGTAGTGAAAATGATGATTTTAAGTAAGGCTTTTGCTTAAGCATGTATTCGATGATTCGTCCCTTATCACTCGACTCTTCTAGTTCTTGAATTTTATCATCATTTTTAGGCTTCATTAAACTATATATGGCATCTTTCAATTGTAGATGAATGGCAGTATTCGGATTTACCCCATATATTAATTGGGGAAAGAAAAGAAAACTGATGGGCGTTATTAGCGTAGCAACATAAAAAAAGTTCAAATTGGTATTTTCAGATATCTTAAAGCTAAAGTCAAAACTTTCATTTGTTGAGTAGGAAGCATATCCCAAAAATAGCACTATAGGTAAAATCGAGATGAGTATAATTGAAATCACAGTCAATATAATTTTTACGCTTTTTACCTTGAATTTATTGGCTTTATTCTCTCTTTGTAAGTAATAAAAAGCATAAATCAAGTGCGCAGTATTATAGATGGCAATCAATCTAGTTTGAATTTTAAAGCTAAAAAATAAAGTGTGCTTCACAGGGACATCTCTTATATATGCGTGATTATTGATAGCCAAAATCGTATCGAGTTTTTCATCTAAAGCTAAATGGTAATAAGGCCAAAGGTTAATAACAATCAAAACGCCAGGAATTAGGCACAACAAGATAAACTTGAAATCAAAGTAGAACCTCTTCACGATTAGACTTTTAAAATAATACAACGTAATCGGCCCCATGAGTGCCACCATCGGATCTAAGACAAATAATAATTTTGTCAAAACCATGTTATTTGACTCTGTATTGAGTAAAAATCCCGTGATTAGTCTGACATTGAAAATGATTAAGCCTAAGCATAAATAAATAACAGACCTATTCTCCTTCCACTGGAAATTCAATAAGAGTAAACACAAAAATATGTTAATGTAGATTGAGGTAAATATCATTTTCGATTAATCATATTGTTTCAAATCGAAGGTATGGAAATAATTATTTTCAAACTAGCCTGAAATTTACATGTAGTTTCAAAATAATTATTTCCAAACCAATTGCCCTATTAAGCACACGCTAGGCCATTATATAAGTATTCATTTTTGTATCGACTTTAAAATTTAGTCCAAACAAAAATGTTACTCATGAAGCTTATTATCCCGCGTTCATTGCTCATCGGTACGGCCTTGTTGCTGGTTCAAGTAGCCTATGGCCAACAATTCAAATTGACTCAAGGCATCGCCCTGACGCAGTTCAATTACCAAAACGAACAAGGCCAACTAGTCGATGGCTTGAAGTCCGGCTCGGGTCTTTCGTTCCAACTAGCTTTTCACAAAGCAAGTCTAGTCGACACCACCCAACAGAAACTCGAGCAAACACCCTTCGCGATCTACCTTTCTCAAAACGCTAAAGTGGCCAAGCTCCTAAGCTTATTGAATTACGACCTAGGATTGCAGTTCACGCAAATGAACGCGGTAGGAGATATTCAAAACAACGCCTTTTCCTACCAAACGGATTACCTAGGTGCACACGGGAAATTCGGCATCCGAATCCCATTGCCCTGGAAGTTCGCCCTTAACCTACAAGGAATCGCCAGCATCAATAAAATCGTACATGGCAATCAGCTCCTAATGAATCGCTACGAGGACTTAACCCAAGATCCTCAGTTTAGCCAAATCAAATTCATGGCTGGCTATGGCGCAGAAGTAGAGAAACGCTTCACGGATAAGTTGGCCGGATTCGTATCCTACCAACAAACCCAAACGCTCAACGATCAGCCTGAAGGACAATCGACCTTAAATTTTAAACCAACCGTCTTCTCGGTAGGCATTCGCTTCATGAACTAATATGAATAGATATCTACTCTTTTTACTTCTGATTAGTCTAAGCAGTTCAGGTCAATACCTGAAGCTTTCGACGATGGCATCCTCAGGGATTTCCAAGGGAGCTTACGCTTCTCAGGTCATAGGCCAGTCGAGTGTGGCTACGGGTACCAATAAACAAGTTCGTCAGGGATTCAAGCAGCCTTTTGGTGTAATGAGTCAAAAGACCTCAATTACCAGCATGCTGAGCGTGGGCGAACCTGTGAACTGGTCGGTGGAAACTTTCCCGAATCCCTTTGTGGACCAACTAACCGTGAAGCTAATTAAACCGACTTCTTTACCCACGCGCCTGATGCTGTATGACATCGACGCGAATTTAATCTGGGAAGGGGTGTACGACGAAAAACACACGGAAATGAGCCTAAATCAATTCAAAGACATCAAACCAGGCAAATACATCTTACAAGTTTTCCACCATGGAAAACCACAAACAAAAACACTTATCAAAGCAGTACAGTAGTTCTGAAAATTTAAACTTACCATGAAAAATTTCAAGCATTTACTCTTCATCTCCATCAGCTTTTTGAGCCTGAGCGCCTACGCACAGACCAGCAAAAAGACACTGAACTACCAAGCGGTTATCCTTGATCCCAAGGCAATCGACATTCCGGGAGCCAGCATCACGGGACAGCCCTTAAACAAGGGCAACGTGTGTTTGCGATTTAGTTTATTAAATGCGCAAGGAGGATTGGATTACGAGGAAACCCAACAAGTCACAACCGATGAGTTTGGACTGGTTAGTGTGGCGATTGGAACGGGAAGCCAAGCCCAAGCGAGCAATAGCACGAGTATCTACAAAAGCTTTGAGAGCATTGTATGGAATGCGAGTGTGAAGAGCTTAAAGGTAAGTGTCAGCTACGATGGATGTAGCAGCTTCAAACAAGTAAGCACGCAGGTCTTTAATTATACGCCCTATGCATTGTATGCGGAAGCGGTGGATTACAAGAACGTACGCGATGCACCTACGAAGCTATCGCAGTTTTCAAACGATGCAGGGTTTTTGATTCCAAAGGATTTGGATCCACTGAAGACGGATATCAAAACCAACAGTAGCCAGATCGAAGCAGCGAATCAAACCATCGCAGATAATAAAAAGTCAAGCGATCTAGCGTTCTTAGTGGTGAATCAAAGTATCAGCAGCTTAGACAAACAAGTAGCCGAAAATACAAATTCGATTACAACGATTAATACCAAACTAACAGAGCAACAAAATCAAATCGTCGATAATCGCAATCAGATAGCAGCGACGAATAATACGATGAATGCGCAGATTGGTGGCTTGCAAGGGCAGCTTAACATCACCAACAGTACCGTTAGTAACTTAAGCGGCGTGGCGGAAATGCAATCCAATAAATCCACAGCTGTAGATCTGGGTGGTGCAAATCCTTCGGACCAAGCTTATCCAAGTCAGAAGGCAACCAAGACTTATGTGGACCTAGCCATCTATGATGCCGTGGGATCTGGCGTACCAGACGCAACCACATTAGCAGCAGGTAAAGTAAAATTATCAGGTGATTTAGGAGGTACTGCGATGAATCCAACCGTTCCTGCTTTGGCCAATAAAGAAAACATAGCGAATAAATCGTTGAACGTGTTAGCCGACGGAACAGATAACACGAAATATCCATCCGTAAAAGCGGTCAAAGATTACGTGGACGCAGCTACATATGGAACAGCATTGGCGGCGGATTTGGCTAATAAAGCGAATATCGCTTCGCCTGCATTTACGGGCGTACCTACAGCGCCAACACCTGCATCCTCCGATAATTCAACGAAATTAGCGACCACTGCTTTTGTGCAGGCGGCCACGGCGGGTATTGCCTTACAAGCGGCAGTTGATGCAAAAGCAAATATCGCATCGCCAGCATTTACGGGAACGCCTACGGCACCGACACCAACATTAGGGGATAATTCGACGAAGCTAGCTACAACGGCATATGTAGATGCGCAGGTTTCAGCTGGAGCAGCGGATGCAACAACTACCTCGAAAGGAATTGTGAAATTAACAGGTGATTTAGGAGGTACAGCTACCAGTCCGACGGTTCCAGGATTACTTTTGAAAGAAGATCTTTCGAATAAATCGGATGCGGCTATAGGAACGAGCACGACCTTATATCCAACTCAAAATGCAGTGAAGACCTATGTAGATGCACAAGTTGCTGCGGCGACCATTGCAGATGCAGATGCGACAACGAAAGGAAAGTTACAATTGACGGGCGATTTGGGTGGAACAGCCAGTTCACCTACGGTTCCAGGTTTAACTACGAAAGCGAATATAGCGTCACCTACTTTCACAGGAACAGTTACTTCGCCTATTTATGCCTCCGCACCACAAAACTTGACTGATGCGGCTACGATTTCATGGGATCCTGCCAACGGATTAAATGCGAACGTGACTTTAGGTGGAAATAGAACCTTAAGTTTTTCGTCTACGCCAGCATCCGGATCCTACGGAACCTTAGTGGTTACGCAAGATGGGACTGGAGGACGCACACTTACCTTGCCATCAGGCACGAATAAGGTATTAGGTTCAGCATCTACGACAACGATTGCTTTATCATCTGCAGCGAATGCCAAAGACATTTTGAACTTTTATTACGATGGCTTGACATCGACGTATTACTGGAATGTGGGTCAAGGATATGGAATAGCTGAGACCGTTGAGTCAACTAATTTGGCCTCGTCTGTTACGGGAACTTTACCTGTAGCAAACGGAGGTACGGGCGCTATTACAGCAAGCGCGGCTTTAACTGCTTTGGGAGCACAAGCCTCAACGAATTTAAGTACGAATATGACTACAGATGCCGCGTCATTAACTAAGTATCCGGCTGTCAAAACAATTAAAGATTATGTTGACACTCAAGTTTCCTCAGCAACGATTGCAGATGCGGATGGGACTACAAAAGGAAAATTACAATTAACGGGCGATTTAGGTGGAACAGCAGCGAGCCCTTCGGTTATCAAGTTACGCGGTACACCGATCAGTTCGGTGGCACCTACGACTGCTGGTCATGTATTAACTTATGATGTGACTGGAAGTGCGACCTGGGCAGCACCAGCTAATGCAGCGAATACCATTTCCGGCGTAGTTCCGGTAGCAAACGGTGGTACGGGACTAAGTTCATTAACCGACGGTGGTGCTGTTTACGCAAGTAGTACAAGTGCTTTGACAACGGGAACCTTGCCATTATCGGCAGGAGGAACGGGAGTAACATCCCAACAAGCCGCGATTAATATCTTAACAGGAACACAAACTGCCGGAAGGTACCTACGAAGTGATGGAACTGATGCACGTTTGACAGCGATCCAAGCTGCAGACGTACCTACCTTAAATCAAAATACAACGGGTACGGCAGCCAATGTAACAGGAACTGTTGCCTTGGCTAATGGAGGAACCGGTGCGACAAGTGCTTCAGCTGCTTTGACGGCCTTAGGTGCGGCGCCAATTGCATCACCTACGTTTACGGGAACCGTTACGGCTCCTATTTATGCATCCGCACCACAGTCATTAACAGACGCAGCTACCATTTCTTGGAATCCTACGAGCGGTTTGAATGCGAATGTTACCTTAGGCGGAAATAGAACCTTAAGTTTCTCACCAGCACCTGCATCGGGATCGTATGGAACTTTGGTGATTACACAAGATGGAACGGGAGGACGTACATTAACTTTACCGTCAGGTACGAATAAAGTTTTGGGCTCTACATCGACGACTTCGGTCGCTTTATCTTCAGCAGCAAATGCCAAAGATATCTTAAACTTTTACTTTGACGGAACCACTTATTTTTGGAACATAGGTCAAGGATATGGATCTACAGCAACGATTACGGCGAATAACATCGCCGGAGGGGCAGCTGGTTCTTTACCTTATCAAACAGGAACAGGAGCGACTGGATTATTAGCGAAAGGGAATGATGGTCAAATTTTGACCTTGGCTTCTGGTGTGCCTAGTTGGACTAACGCCTCAGCCACCGGTGTCACTTCCGTTGCCATGACCACACCTACGGGATTGACTGTCACTGGAAGCCCTATTACAAGCACTGGAACGTTGGCTTTGTCCTTAACTTCTGGATATACCATACCGCTAACATCTAGTCAAACCAATTGGGATGCGGCTTATACCAATCGAATTACATCGGCAACTAGTCCATTAACTATTTCGAGCAATGCCATATCACTTGGAACCGTTCCGGTTTCACTTGGAGGAACGGGAGCGACAACCTTTGCAACCAATAATGTTTTATTGGGTAATGGAACAAGTGCTTTACAAGTGGTAGCTCCGGGTTCATCAGGGAATGTCTTGACATCCAATGGAACCACATGGACATCGGCTGCTGGGGGTGTTCCGTATTCTGGTGCGTCGCGCGGTGTTGATTTAGGAGCCTATGATTTAACGGTAAATGGATTAACGGTAGGCCGTGGAGGTACAGGTCAAGCTGAAAATACAGCTATTGGATACGGATCTCTTTCTGCTAATTCAACAGGTAATTATAATACGTCTACTGGTTATGGTGCATTAAACCTAAATCAAGGCGGATCTCATAATTCAGCCTTCGGCCATCGTGCACTTTTAACTAATGTTTCAGGAGAAAAGAATACATCTGTGGGTTCTTATTCGCTTTGGAAAAATACAGCTTCTGGCAATACAGCCGTTGGTTATGGTTCCCTCGTGTTCAACCAAGGTGGAAGCAATAACGTAGCAATAGGTAATTCAACCATGCAAGATAATACGTCCGGATCTGATAACACCGCGCTAGGTAAATTTGCTCTTTTGTCGAATTCGACGGGAAATTATAATATCGCCATCGGTTCCGGAGCAGATGTTAATTCAACTGGCCTAAACAATACCATCGCAATAGGATACGGTGCAAGAGTGAGCAATAACAATACAATTCAATTGGGTCCTGACGGCACTTCATTTACGGTTAATTCGGTTGCATATCCTACAACAGCCATTACGAATGTTCGGACCTCAGGTACGTTAACGTTAAAAGACGTTACCTATCCAAATACGCACCGTTCAGCTTCAGGAGATGTACTTACAATTAGTAATACAGGAATAGCTAGTTGGGCCGCACCTTCCACCACAGCAACGGCCTATTCAGGTACCTTGCCTATTGGTAATGGTGGTACAAATTCAACCGCAACACCTACGAATGGTGGGGTGGCTTATGGTACCGGAACTGCTTTAGGCTATTCAGCTGCGGGTACTTCAGGTCAGGTTATGATTTCAGCGGGTACCGCATCTCCTACTTGGGCTACGCTACAAGCGGGATCGGCCATCACCATTTCGAATTCGGGTGGTATAATTACCATCGCAGCGGCAGTACGACCTATGACAGAGCAAGTTACCGCTACCTCTGCGCATGCAGTGGCAACGGCAACTTTTACTTTAGGTAATACACCTTTAAATACGAAGGTTTGGATGTTTATCAATGGTGTGCGGACCAATAACAATGCCTATACGGTAAGCGGAGCCACTGTGACCTATACAGCTGCGAATAATAACAGCTATACGATTGTAGCTGGCGATCGTATTCAATTTGATTATGCGTATTAATGAAAATTAAATTGAAACAAGATGATAGGGAAGTATTTTTTACGACTCGCTTTCGTGTTCGCCTGTGCATTTCATGCACAGGCGCAACGCGTGATGTTTGCTGGGCAGAATAATTATGTGGCGCCTGTAGCTCCACCTACCGTTGTGACCAATGGACTCATATTACATTTGGACGCAGCATCTTATAGCTCTCCTTCCACTACATGGAATGATTTAAGCCCACAAATTAATACCGCAACATTGGTGGGCACGCCCACCTATACGGCGAATCCTGCGAGCTTTACTTTTGGGTCAAATATGCATGCAACTACCACAAAAACGAATGTGGCTTTGTCTACTGTTACTTTTGTTGCTTGGGTAAATCCCTCCCAAACACAGGGATTGTATACCGGTGTTATTTTTAGTCGGAATGGCTATGGAAGTAGCACCGTAGCAGCCACCGGCTTGAATTTGTATTCGGGTAATTCGGTTGGATATCACTGGGCAGATAATGTTTCAACCTATAATTGGAATTCAAACTTATTGGTGCCGAACAATGAATGGTCCATGATTGCGGTAACGGTACGTTCGAACATGGCAACTACCTACTTATGTAAATCAAGCGGAATGACCAGCGCCACGAACTCGGTTTCACATGCCGCCTTATCCGGGCTCAATTTTTTCATTGCTTGTGATCCAATGGATAAATCTACAAGAGCCTTTAAAGGGAAAATAGCTACGGCAATGGTCTATAACACCGAATTATCACAAACTGATATTACATCCATTTTTGAGGCTCAAAAATCCCGTTTTGGTCTATAATACCTATGAAAAAACTTTTCACTTTATTCTTTCTTTTCACCGCATTCTTATCCCATGCGCAAAACAACCTGGATAAGATAACGGGGTTAAGCAGTACCACAGCTTCCGTAGCTTATTCCTTAAGGCAATTAAGTAGTAATTACAGTGGCCCATTGGTTAGGATAAAAGTAGGGACCTCCTTTTACGATGTCTATCCCGATGCGAGCACCACTAAGTTTAGCTTAAGTTCTAAAATATCCGCAGCTATCAGCACGTATAATGTGGCAGTTGCTGCGGTAAGTACCAATGCCCTAAACACAATTATCGCGGGATCAACAGATGCAACGGTAGCGATTTGGTACGATCAAAGTGGTAATGGGGTGCATGTATTATCAAATACCTCCACTGCAAAAATTATTTCAGCAGGAAGTATCAATACCCTATATGGACAGCCCACTGTTTATTTCTCAGGGACCAACGGCGAATCGTTGTTGACATCCGCTAATACGGTTAATTATAGTTCTTATTCAGGTGCAACTGTCAACGCAGTTGCGCAAAACGGAGCTACTACGTCATCTTTTGCAGGGATTATTGGTGCTGCTTATGCTATTGGAAACCCGGGTTATAATATTGCATATGATGCAACAATTGGCAAAGGTTATGCATCAGATGGTGCTGGTTGTACCTATGGAGGAACAAGTAGCTCTACCACTCCTCAAATAATCACTAATATTTTCACCAATACAACTACAAACCTTTCAAATACGTACATAAATGGGGTTTTGAAAACTCCTTCAAGTACTAGTCCATGTACACTTACCCATACCAGTGGGTCTAAAATTTACATCGGTAGTGCAAGAGGCTATGGGCCAGCTTCTTTTATTGGAAATATATCTGAAGCCATTATATTTCCGAGTCAATTGAGTGATGGGGTACGAAATTCATTGGAAAGCAATCAAAGTTCGGTTTACTTTTCGCCAACGGTAACTATTTCGTCAAGTGTCTTGGGTGCTGTTTGTGCTGGGACTTCGGTTACCTTCACAGCCACTACCTATAATTTTACAGGTACCCCTACCTATCAATGGTATAAGAATGGGGCAGTAATTTCAGGTGAAACAAATGCAACCTATACAACAAGCACCTTAGCGAATGCAGATCAAATTTATGTCATTGCTTCTGCTGTAACATCCAATAGTTTAAACGCAAATATCACCGCAGGGCCATCCGCTGTTGTCAGTGTGTCCGGCGATGGTTGTATCAACAAAACCACCTTAAGCACTCCTGCCGGTCAAACTTCCTATGCCTGGTACAAAGACAATGTGGCTATTTCCAATACAAATTCGAATACCTATTTTCCTACCACAGCGGGAGATTACAAAGTTCAGGTAACAAGCGGATCCTGTTCTACAATGTCTGCAGCCACGACCATTGCTGTCTGTGGTGTGACAGCGGATGGGCGTATGAGGTCAATAGCTACCCCTACAACCTTAGTGAGTCAGGAAGGAGGGGTTAATTTTGGAACGGGTGTAAGCGAGGCAGGAGCAACGGTCAATGCCACGGAGATAGGAACCACCTTAGGTACGGTAGGCGCAACAACGGCTGTGGTGAGTGGGGTGATTAGTGCAACCAGTGCGCGGACTACCAGTATTGGGGTAATTTACAGTACGGATTCCAATTTTGGCACCTATTCCACGTCAAGCACCCAATCTAACGTAGTGTCGGGTGCGTATGCATTCAGCTTATCGGGTTTATCAGCCACAACTAACTACTATGCGAAATCATTTATCGAAAATAAGGCGGGCAGGAGTTATGGGCCATCGGTTAGTTTTACAACGTCCTCGCCTCCAAAAGCAGTTGGAGACCTGTATGGGGGAGGAATAATATATTATGTACTTCAATCAGGGGATAATGGATATGATGCGAATGTGCAACATGGATTAATTGCACAACAAACCAATGAGGCGGCTTATGGAAATACATGGAATGTAATTGCATTAAATGGAAATACAATTACCGCTGCGCAAAATGATGGAACATTAGTAGGTAGGGCAAATACAGCTGCAATTATAGCAAATCAAGGCACAGGCACTTATTTATTTAAATATGTTTCAACGCTATCTATAAATGGTTACACCGATTGGTATGTTCCTTCTATTAGAGAAATAAACTTATTTAGAAACTATGTTTATAATACTTCTTATTGTAATTCTAATGGTGCTTTCCCTTATTATTGGTCTAGTATAGCTAATCCTAGCTATAAGTGGGCATGGGGAAATTATGTTTCTTCAACACAATCTGGTTCAGTATACTATACAAATTATATAGAAGGCAACGGTGTCGGCACAAGGGCATATAGTCAAACACAATCTGATAGCAATTTTATTTATTTGGCAATTAGATCGTTCTAAAATTTCATGAAAACCCTACTCACCCTACTCTTCCTTTTCTCCGCATTCCTATCCCATGCGCAGCGAAGCATGTTTGCTAGAAATAATAAATACGTAGCGCCTGCAGAAGTATTTGATGCACCTGCTATTGTGACTAATGGATTGCAATTAAACCTAGATGCTTCCATTTCAGCAAGTTATAATGGGTCTGGGAACACTTGGCGAGATTTGAGTGGGAATAATAATCATGCCACCTTACTGAATGGTCCTACGTATGATGCAGCCAGTGGGAGTATTGTCACTAATGGTACCAATCAATATGTATCTGTTCCGCTTTTTAATAATTCAATTACCCATGTAACCATGCAAACATGGGTATATATTAATACGAATTCGAGTGGTGTTTTTATAGCAAATGGCTACTCAGGCGGGTATAGTATTGGGATTGGAAGTAATACTGGTTTTGATTCGGCAGGTAGTCAGGCAACCATGTTGTTTTCATACATTCGATGGATAAATAATACAGGTAAGACCTATCCGGCTGGTTGGCATTTAGTAACCATGGTTCTAGACGAAAACTCAACTCCATCCTTTTATGTCGACACTGCATTTCAATATTCGAGCACTGGCACAGCGCCAGCGACGCCATCAGGTTCTTTAACGTTAGGGGCTATTCCAGGTGATGGAGGCAGGTATTATGCTGGAAAATTTGCAAGCGCCTATTTTTATAATCGCGTTTTGAGTGCCAGTGAAATCACACATAATTACAACATCACTAAATCACGATTTGGTTTATAAACGCATGATGAAAAAACTCTTTACACTCTTATTCTTATTCATTGTATTCGTTTCGCATGCGCAGCGAACGCTGTTTGGGGGGAATAATAATTACGTGGCGCCGGTAGTTTTAGCAGAGCCTTCCATTGTGACGGATGGGCTAACTTTTAATGTGGATGCAGCGAATACATCTAGTTATTCAGGTTCTGGAAATGTTTGGAATGATTTGAAGGGGACAAATAATGTGAAGTTTTATAGTAATTCTTCTTACAATGTAAATGCAAATCCCACATATAGCAATGATGGTGGTGGCTCCCTTATTACAACAGGAATTTTTGGAAAATCAATTAATAATTCAGGAATTACGGGTTCTGTTGCTAGATCCATGGAAGCTTGGGTCAAGTTTAATTCGGTAGCTGGAAATGCTGTAATCTCCATTGGTAATCAGTCCAATAGCTCTTTGTTTGAATTGATGGCTTATTCAACTAATATAATCGAACATATTTGGGGGACTTTCACAAAGAGTTCAACAGTTTTAACAACAAACACATGGTATCATATTGTCATTATTTATGATGGAACGACTAATCACTTTGTTTATATCAATGGAGTTCAAGTAGGGGTTTCAACTTCAGTTGATAGAAATAATTTAGCACTAAATACGGGAAATACCCCAATCTATATAGGGACTGCTGTTACTACTTCTTGGGGGGCTTTTGATGGAAAAATTGGAGCGCTTAGAATATATGATCGCGCATTATCGTCAGCAGATGTTACTACCAACTTTAACGCCCTTAAATCCCGTTTCGGACTATAATTCCTATGAAAAATATCCTCACCCTCTTATTTCTTTTTGTTGCATTAGCTTCCCATGCGCAACGCACGATGTTCAGTGGGCAAAATAATTACGTGGCGCCGGATGTTCCTGCCAGAATAATTACAACTGATTTATTGCTTTACCTTGATGCTGGGAATACAAGTAGTTATCCAGGTTCTGGTACTACCTGGTATGATTTAAGTACTAACGTAAATCACGGCAACTTAGCAACTGCAAGTATGGCCAATATGGCTTCATCTCCTAAGAAATTCACATTTAATGGTACTAGTCATAACGTTAGTTTCGTGTCCTCGAAATTTAATGTCTCCTATACAGGAAAAACCGTCATTGCTGCTGCCAAAATGGATCCAAATTTTGGAACTAATTTATACAGAGCGCTTTCGGGGAATACGGGTTCTCGCAATTTTAATTTTTATATCTATCAAAATGGTACCGGTTATCAAATTCACTTTGCTGATGGAGGGAATAACGCGTTTAGTGATGTTTTAACACTTGCCACGAATCAATGGTATGTATTTGCAGCTACACAAGAAAATAATACGGTTAAATTTTTCTTGAATGGGGTATTGGTGTCATCAACTTCTGGTCCATTGGCGCAATATCAATCTTCTACTGCAGAATACGTAGGTAGAGCTGATAATTTTTGGTACGGAGATATCAATTCATTTTTCATTTATAAAAGGGGTTTATCAGAACTTGAAATTTTACAAAATTTTAATGCCCTAAAAACTGGTCTTGGTTTATAAAATAGTTCAATGAAAAAAAATCTCACCCTCTTATTCTTTTTTGTTGCATTTGTTTCACATGCGCAGCGCACGATGTTCAGTCGGCAAAATAAATACCTAGCACCGGTGGGTCCGCCGGCATTAGTAACAGCAGGCCTGGTTTTGAGTTTGGATGCAGGCAATGCAACTAGTTATGCTGGATCTGGGACTACATGGATAGACTTATCAGGAAAAGGGAATAATGGCACCTTAGTTAACAGTGTGACTTACAATTCAAGTAACCAAGGAACTTTAGTCTTCAATGCGGATGCTACAAATAATGGCTCCAGAGACCCGTATATTCAGCTACCTAGTTCTACCGATTTTGATTTTGGAGCCGGGGATTTTACGGTGGAAATGTGGGCATATACGACCTCGGGGAACCCTCATCCGGATTTTTTAGCGATCAATGCCAACGCAACTGCTTACGCTGCCATACGGATTGAATATTGGAATGGAAATTTAGGTATTTTACATTCCTATGATGGACTTAGCCATGCTAGTGGGGGAAGTAGCGCAAACTTCCCATTTGCGCTGAACGCATGGAGTCATATCGTGATCTCACGGATATCGGGAGCTGCCAAAGTTTATGTGAATGGTGTTGAAAAAGCGAGTTATGCGTTGACGGGCTCGCTGATGGCACAGCAAAATTCTCGTATCGGATCCTTGTATCCATTCAATGGCTATTACAGCTTTTCCGGAAATATTGCCCTGACCAAGTTTTTTAAGGGACGAGGATTGACGGCTTCTGAAGCATCAACCCATTTTAATCTAACTAAATCTCGTTTTGGCTTATAATTGCTATGAAAAAACTAGTTACCCTTATATTTATTTTTGTTGCATTTGTTTCACATGCGCAAACGGTGAGTATCTCCTCATCCGTTCCAAGCAATATAATTTGTTCAGGTAATTCGGTGACATTTACGGCGAATACTACTGGGTTTACAAACCCATATTATCAGTGGTATTTAAATGGAGAGGCTATTTCGGGTGCAACGAACTCCACCTATACAAGCAATGTGCTAACCAACAATGATGGCATTAACGTTAAGGTTACAGAAGGGCCTGCGGCTAGTATCACAACAAATGGCTTACTGCTTAATCTTGATGCCACTAATCCATCAAGTTATTCAGGAACTGGTACAACGTGGAATAATTTAGTTACCGGAAATGCGGTTACAAATTTTACCATACAAACAGGAGGTACCTATTCAACGGATAACGGTGGCGTAATTCGCTTTGGTAATACTGGTGGCGGGGCCCAATCTTCGACAGGTTTTTCAAATTTATCAGCTTACACAGTAGAAATTTGGGTGAAGCCTGCCGGAACCATGGGAGGTTATGATCCTTCGGTGCAAACCAATTATACCCCCTGTTTTTTTTCTGAAAAATCATCAGGAGGGGTCAATATGGTGTTAGCCTATAACGCTAGAGGACTTACTACTGGAACAGCTAATGGCAGTTATCGCTATGAGGCAGCTATAAACAATGGTTCCTGGAAATCCCACCAAATTGCTACAAACTATTCTTCTGACTTAAATAACTGGGTGCAAATTATAAGTACCTACGATGGTTCCAAATTAACGATTTACCGCAATGGAGTTTCCTTGGGTTCCAGTGCTGCGCTTGGAATTTCTTCCTTGAGAGCGATATCACCAGGTTATTGGATTGCGCATCGCTGGGATATGGCCGATGCTGTTTATGGGGACTATTCTAAAGTTATGATGTATGATCGGGCCTTGTCGGCAGCTGAAGTTTCCTCTAATTACACGGCATTTAATGCTCGGTTTGTGAACAGCGGAGTTTCCTCTTCAACCATAACCACCACGGTTTATGCTTCTCCATCCCATTCCAGCCATCACCATGGAAGGAGACGCTTGCATCAATAAGACGACATTAAGCACTCCTGCTGGGTTTTCTTACGTGTGGTACAAAGACAATGTGGCTATTTCCAATACCAATTCGAATACTTATTTACCTACTACAGCGGGTGATTACAAAGTTCAAGTAACGAGCGGATCCTGTTCCACTCAGTCTGCCGCTACCACCATTTCGACCTGTGGTGTGACGGCAGATGGGCGTATGCAGGCGATAACAACTCCCACGACCTTAGTGAGTCATGAAGGTGGTGTTAATTTTGGAACGGGTGTCAGTGAGTTGGGGACAACGGTCAATGCCACTGGGATTTCGACCTCATTAGGTACCGTTGGCGCTACAACGGCTGTGGTGAGCGGGGTGATTAGTGCAACCAATGCGCGGACAACGAGTATTGGGGTAATTTACAGTACGGATTCCAATTTTGGCACCTATTCCACGTCAAGTACTCAATCTAACGTAGCTGCAGGTACCTATGCAAGCACCCTGACGGGTTTGTCATCGTTAACGAATTATTATGCGAAAGCATTTATTACTAATAAAGCGGGAACGAGTTATGGTCCCGTGGTTAGTTTTACGACATCCTCGCCTCAGAAAGCCGTGGGTGATGTATATCAAGGTGGTATCATATTTTATGTGCTACAAAGTGGGGATAGTGGCTATGATGCGAGTGTTCAGCACGGTTTGATCGCACCCTTTAATTCTATCTCTCGCATGTCTACAAATCCTTTACCGCCAATCATCGAATCTCAAATTGGAAAATTTGCTGCAACTATTTCTGGGGCTCAAGCTGACGGATTATTGGTTGGCAAGACCAATACAGATGCAATTATTGCAAATCAAGGTTCGACGGGTACCTATGCGGCATTATATTGTCGTAATTACGCTAATCCAACATCCAAAACATTTAATTCTGTCACTTATACTTTTCCAGTTTACAATGACTGGTATTTACCAACCATAGCAGAGATAAATAAGTTTAGGGCTTATGTATGGGGTACGCATCCGTCAAGAGGAACTTATACTAACTATGGCAGTACGGTCATTTATTATACAGGAACTTCAGGAAATGGGAATGATTATGCTTGGGGAAAATACCTGAGTTCATCTATGACTGGACAAAATTATAAACTTTATTATTTGGAATCTGGTAATCAAGATGGTTCAACTGCATACAATGGATGGAGTGAGAATGATCGATTAGTTGTAATGCCTATACGTTCTTTTTAGAATATAATGATGAAAACCCTCTTTGCCTTACTCTTCCTGCTGATCGCATTTTATGCAAATGCACAGCGAACGATGTTTGTGGGTCAAAATAATTATGTAGGCCCCACTGTGCCTCCTACCTTGATTACACAAGGGCTTGTATTCCAAGTAGATGCGGGGAATTCAGCGAGTTACGCTGGATCGGGAACTTCATGGAATGACTTGATTGGTAGCAATCAGGGAACACTGACGAATGGGCCACTATTTTCAGCTGGAAACGGAGGAAGTATCGTTCTTGACGGGATAGATGATGTCATCAGTTTTGGCAACATTTTAAATATGGGATTAGCGAGTTGGACTATCTCATGCTGGGTAAAATTTGATGGAGCATCCGGATTAATGGGTATTATAGGTAAAACTTCTTATCGAAGTAACCAGGGTAGATATGCTTTATACATAGATAATACTAGCCTCAACGCTTTTTTTCAACCATTAACTAATAATCTGATTTCAACTTCAATAGGACCCTACCTAGATAATCAATTCCATAATCTAGTTGTCACAATTAATCGCACATCCATGATGCATTTTTACGTAGATGGAATTTCAGTAGGAACGCCAATTGACATAAGTAGTTCGAGTAATATCGACCTCAGTAATAGTGATAAGTTTTATATCGGTTCGTACGGTAGTGGTGACGGTCAAAATCCGCTTTACTTTTTTAAAGGAAATATAGGTCAAGCATTAATCTATAATCGGGCTCTTAGCGCACAAGAAGTTACGACCAATTTTAATGTGCATAAATCCCGCTTTGGTCTTTAATTTTTATGAAAAATCTATTCATCCCCCTGTTTCTATTTATTGCATTTGTTTCCCATGCGCAAACGGTGAGTATCACCTCATCTGTTCCAAGCAATACATTTTGCGCTGGAACGAATGTGACTTTTACCGCATCTACGACCGGTATCACAAATCCAACTTATCAATGGTATAAAAACAGTGTAGCTATTTCTGGTGAAACGAACTCAACTTATTCAACCAACGCGCTGAGTCATGGGGATCAAATTTATGTGTCCGTTGCCACAACGGTTTCAGGAAGTCTTGTAACAAGTGGATTGAAATTTAATTTTGATGCCGGTAATTCTTCCAGTTATGATGGTACAGGGACAACATTAACAGATTTAAGTGGAAACGGTACCCATGCCACCTTTCTAAATGCCCCTACTTTTGTTTTGAGTCCCATTAAAACGTTTCAATGGAATACACGCGGTAGTAATGGATCTAATACGACAAAGGCTACATTGAGTAATGTATTAGGTGACGATATGACCGTAGGTGCATGGATTAAAACATCAAATATTGGAAACGATTTAGCCCATTATCGATTATTATACATTTTAACGGGTGAACAAGGCGGAGGCGCTAATGACTGGGGTTTTGGTATCAATCGTTTAGGCAAATTAGCATTTGGTGCTGGACCTAATGATGTAACAATTTCGAGTAGCACCTCTGTCAATACAAACGAATGGACCTATGTCGTTGCAACACGCGCGAAAAGCACAGGTCAAATTAAATTATACATTAATGGAGCTTTTAATAATTCAGGAACAGGCAACGCAGGTAACACACTCAATGCTCAATCCAATATTACGATTGCAGACGGAAATGATGGACCGGCCTTTACATTTGAAGGTAACATTTCAATCATAGAAGGATATAATACCGTCTTGTCGGCAGATGATGTTCTAGCTAATTTTAATGCCAATAAAGGCAAGTTTGGCATTAGCTCAAACCTAAATTCCAATACGATTACAACAGCCGTCAACAATCTTTCTGCACCAGTTACAGTCACGGGCGATGCTTGCGTGTATAAAACTACTTTATCAACGTCTACAGGTTTTGCGTCCTATGCCTGGTACAAAGACAATGTCGCCATTTCAGGTGCCTCAACAAATACCTTTTCGCCGATAGTAGCAGGGGCATACAAAGTGGAAGTTTCTAATGGCACGTGTAGCGTTTTTTCTGCAGTAACCACGATTAATACATGCGGGGTAACCGCGGATGGGCGGATGCAGGCGATCACAACCCCCACGACTTTAGTCAGTCATGAAGGCGGGGTTAATTTTGGAACGGGTGTAAGCGAGGCAGGAGCAACGGTCAATGCCACGGGGATTTCGACCACCTTAGGGACCATTGGCGCCACAACGGCTGTGGTGAGCGGGGTGATTAGTTCAACCAATGCGCGGACAACGAGTATTGGGGTAATTTACAGTACGGATTCCAGTTTTGGTACCTATACCACGTCCAGCACCCAATCCAACGTAGCTGCTGGAACCCATACATTCACCCTGACAGGTTTGTCATCGTTAACGAATTATTATGCGAAAGTATTTATTACCAATAGAGCTGGAACGAGTTATGGGCCAGCGGTAAGCTTTACAACATCTTCACCTCCCGTTACTGTTGGGAGCTCTTATGGGGGAGGTGTTGTTTACTATATTTTACAGAGTGGAGATTTGGGTTACGATGCCAATGTACAGCATGGCTTGATTGCAGCAACCTCTGATCAATCTAGCGCGGTGGTCTGGGCAAAAACAAATACCAATATAGGCGCGACAGCCGAAAACATTGGTGCTGGCTTGTCAAACACCAATTTAATTATAGCCAATCAAGGCAATACTGGAAGCTATGGTGCTAAAATCGCTAGAGATTATACCGGTGGGGGCTATACTGATTGGTTTTTACCCAGTGCACAAGAATTACATATGTTGTATTTGGCCACAAGTTCATTAGGAGCTAATGCATTAGGGAGTAATGCTTATTACCTAAGTTCAACAGAGTATAATACAACGAATTTTATTTACGAAGGTACTCAGCCCGATTATTATAAAACACCAGGAGATGGAGCATATCCTGCGGGTACAACTAAAACGAATAATCCATTGCGCGTTAGAGCAATTAGATCTTTCTGATTTTATGAAAAAACTAGTTATAATTTTTTTATTCCTCTTTGCATTTATTTCCCATGCTCAACGTTCCATGTTTAGCAAGCACAATAAATACGTGAAACGTGAAACACCCAGTGCGAATTCAATCAATGTAATCGAAGCGCCATCGAATGGAGGAAGCCTCGTTTTAAATTTGGATGCTCGAAATGTAAATTCATTGGCACAAACAGGAAATCCAAGCACGTGGTATGACCTTTCAGGCAATAATAATCATGCAACTTTATATGGGTCACTGGCCTATGGGACGGGCAATGGAGGTGCCTTAAATTTCCCCGGTGGAAATGCAAACTATGCGCAAGCAAGGAGTGCCGTCTATTTTACCGGAAGTTCTTTTACCATTCAATCCTGGGTTTACCCCATACAAGTGCTTAATTGGAATCGAATCATTGATTTTGGTAATGGGGCAGGTAGTAATAACATCTTGCTGTCTAATTCCTATGGCCAAAGTGGAGCACCAGGCCTATACATTGAAGGTGTTCAGTTTCAAGCGAACACGGTATTGTCCTTAAATGCCTGGCATTTTGTGTGTGCCACATTTAATGCATCGACACGGCTGGCGACTATTTATGTGGATGGGCAACCAAGTGGGTCAATGACAATGAATGCGCCTGTCAATATCACTCGAACGCTTTGCTATATTGGAAGATCAAACTGGGGCTTTGGTGATCCCAATTTCCGAGGAGGAATTGGTTCCGTTCAAATTTACAATGGGTATTTAACGGCAGATGAAATTTTAAGTAATTACAATTCGACAAAAATTTATTATCCGTAAGCAATCACTAGGACTTCTATAGTAGTAGGCAGCGAGAATTAATAGGGGCAGGCAGTTTATCAGTTTTCTGCTTAGGATTTTAGTAAAAAGCCTGTTTTGGGGCTAATTTTCAAGTTTTTTATCAGTTTTTCAGACTAATCTTAACTGTATTGTAAATACCTTTGGGCGGTAACGCTGCCGGGGTCGCAGACCCCGGCAGCGTTTACCCCCTTCGCTGAAATCCAATCACCGCCAGCATCCTTCCCGTCATCCCTTTTTCCTTGCGATGCGAATAGAAAAGCTCATTGTTTCCGACCGTACAATACTCCGAAATCTCAATCTGATTAATTCCTACATCACGTAATTGCGCCGCATTCGTCGCCTTCAAATCCACATGCCAGCGATCACCACGCTTTTCCTTCTGTTCAAATTGCTCCGCCACTTCGTCACCCACCTCAAAGTTTTCGAAGCTGATGCATGGGCCGATGTAAGCTAGAATATCCGCG
>JACCDS011025916.1_pt1 | contig 22339 bp, 21 predicted proteins | sample 7446441 | NCBI WGS metagenome assembly JACCDS01 (sample SAMN15323445, study PRJNA562643) | freshwater metagenome | isolation source: river surface water | place: USA:Blue River Watershed | collected 2017-08-17 | reverse complement strand
CCACATAAGGCACCAGGTTCGGGCGTGCCACGTGGTTCATGATCGAGCTCAGGTGCACGATGCGGCCGCTGCCCTGGGCCACCATCAGCTTGGCCGCATGCTGGGCCATCAGGAAGCAGGCGGTCAGGTCCGTGTCCAGCACTTTTTGCCATTCTTCGCGCTTGAGCTGCAAAAACGGCGTGCGCACAATGACGCCAGCGTTGTTGATCAGCACATCCAGACGACCATGGCGCTCGATGACCTGCGCAAAGGCTTGGGCAATCTCGTCTTCCTTGGTGACGTCAAAGGCGAGCGAGTCAACGTCCATGCCGCTGTTGCGCCATTGCACAGCCAATTCATGGATGCGTGGGTTCAGGTCGCAGACCACCAGCTTGGCGCCCGCTGCGGCAAAGCCCCGTGCCAGCGCGCCGCCAATGCCACCGGCGGCGCCGGTGATCAGGACCACTTGGCCTTGCAGGGAGAAAAGTTGTTGGGGTGCCAAGTCCGCAAAAGCGTTGGGTTTGGCAGCTGCCGGTATGGAAGCGGTCATGTTTGTCTCATCCTTGTCGTGTCATGGGGTTGGATGCTAGGCGCCGGTGGGGCGGACTGGAATTGGAACTTGGGCAATGCACACTTCACCCAAACGCAAGGCTTGGCATTGCGTTTGGGTGAAGACCAGTTTGCCGCAAATTTGATTCCCTGGCAGGACGGTGCCTCCTAGCATCGAGCGCATGAACCACATCACGGCCTCACCCACGCTAGACACCCCGCACGCCCTCCAGCGTGTGGGCACACAGACCGACATCCTGGGCGAATGCCCGCTTTGGGACGACACCGCGCAGTGCCTGTACTGGGTGGACATCCGCTTGCCGGCCATCCGACGCCTGTGCCACGCCACGGGCGAAGTGAACACCTGGCCCATGCCCGAGCTGGTCGGCTCGATCGCATTGGTGGATGACGGTCGCCTGCTGGTGGCCTTGCCCAGTCAGATTGCCTTGTTTGACCCCGCCAAGGGCGCACTCAGTGCTTTTGTGCCGAGCTTGCCGATGCCTGAGGGTCATCGATTCAACGATGGCCGTTGCGATGCGCGTGGGCGCTTTTGGGTGGGCAGCATGCACAACATCACGCGCGCGCCCGAAGGGACGCTGTTTTGTCTGGAGGGCGCGGGGCCGCTCAAGGCGGTGCGGCAGGGCATCTGCATTCCGAACAGCCTGGCCTTCAGCCCCAGTGGTGACACCTTGTATTTCGCCGACTCGCTGCACTACCGCATCTATGCTCATCCCTATGCACCCGAGTCTGGGCGCATGGGCGAGGCGCAGGTGTTTGCTGAAAGTGCGCCACCGGCCTTTCCCGATGGTTCGGCGGTGGATGCCGAAGGCTTTGTCTGGAACGCCGAGTTCAATGGCGGACGCTTGTTGCGTTATGCGCCTGACGGCAGCATCGACAGGGTGATCGCCTTGCCGGTTGACCGTCCCACTTGCTGCGCATTTGGCGGCCCCGATCTGGACATTCTGTTCATCACCAGCACCTCGCAAAACATGACTGAAGCTGAGCGCCAGGCCCACCCAATGGCGGGTGCCTTGATGGCGATCCACCCCGGTGTGCGTGGATTGCCCGAGCCGCGTTTTGCCCTCAACGGTCCCCGTACCGAATGAACCTTTTCACCGAAAGCAACTGACCATGACCACCCTGTCCTTTACCTTGGCTTCGATCGAAGCCTTTTGCATCCGTGTGCCCGTCAAGACGCCCATCAAAGTGGCTTTTGGCACCTTCCGTGACCGCCCCATGGTGCTGCTGCGCGTGGTGGACACCGAGGGTGTCGAAGGCTGGGGCGAAGTCTGGGCCAACTGGCCCGCCAGTGGTGCCGAGCACCGCGCACGCCTGGCCATCGACCTGGGGGAGCGTTTGGTGGGCAGGCACTTTGAATCGCCCGAAGCCATGTTCCTGCAGCTCAGCCGTGAGCTGGAAGTGCTGGTGCTGCAAACATTGGAGGTCGGCCCGATCGCCCAGGTGATCGCCGGTCTGGACATCGCCTGCTGGGATCTGGTGGCACGGCGTGCGGGCAAGCCTTTGCACCGGATGCTCAGTGACCGCGAGGTCAGCCGTGTACCGGTGTATGTCACGGGCATCAACCCCGACCAACCTGAAGTCTTTGCCGCAGCACGCCAGGCCGAAGGCTTCCAAGCCTTCAAGCTCAAGACGGGTTTCGGACACGACAAGGACGTGCGGAATCTGCAGGCCATGCGCGAGGTGCTGGGCCCGGATGCCCTGCTGACCTGCGACTCCAACCAGAACCTGGACTTGCCGTCTGCGGTGGCGTTTGCGCAGGCGATTGCGCCTTTGAACCTGAGCTGGTTTGAAGAGCCCTTGCGGGTGGATGCGCCCGAGGCCGACTGGCAAGCGCTGGCCCGTGCCAGCAGCACGCCGCTGGCGGGTGGCGAAAATTTCCACGGCCTGCAATTCGATCAGGCATTGGCCAGCCCTGTCTTGCAGGTGATTCAGCCTGACATCACCAAATGGGGTGGCATCAGTGGCAACGCTTCGGTGGCGCGCCGTGCCGTGGCGGCCGGCAAGCGTTACTGTCCGCACTATTTTGGTGGCGGTGTTTCATTGCTGGCTTCGCTGCAGGTGCTGGCGGCGGTGGGCGGCGAAGGCCTGCTCGAATTTGACGCCCACCCCAACCTGGGCCGCGAAGCCGTGGTGGGTGATTTGCTGCCGGTCAGCGATGGCAGTGTGCCCGTGCCCACTGGACCTGGCTTGGGCGCCGTACCCGATCTGGTCCGACTGGCGGGCCATCAAACCTGGACTGGAAGGATTCAAGCATGAACAGCCCTCACACCTTGTTGACGTGGCCAGGCGGTGTTGCTGATGTGCGCATCGGCTTCATCGGCGCTGGTCGCTTGGGTCAGGCATTGGCCTGGAGTTTGGCGCGGGCAGGTTTGAAGGTGGTGGCGGTCAGCAGCATGCTCGAAGAACATGCCCGTGCGCTGGCCGAGCCTCTAGAGGCTTGCGTGTGCATGGAACCCCAGTCGGTGGTGGACGCTTGTGATCTGGTTTTTGTGACCACGCCCGACAGCGTCATTGGTGCCACATGCGACAGCTTGACCTGGCATCCGGGGCAGGCCGTGGTGCATTGCAGCGGCGTGACCGATGTGGGCGTGTTGACGCATGCGCTGGCGCAAGGCGCCAGCATCGGCGGCTTTCACCCGATGCAGACCTTTGGCGATCCCCATGCGGCTGCGCAGTCATTGCCTGGTTGCACCATCACGGTCGAGGCTGGGCACGCTGAGTTGATGCAGCTCTTGCTGGCCCTGGTCGAGCGGCTCCATTGCGTGCCCAACCGCTTGCCCGCAGGCATGCGTGGGCGCTACCACGCCGCAGCGGGCTACACCTCGCAGTTCATCAATGCCCTGTTCGATCAGGCCGTCCGCCTGTGGCAAACCTGGGGCGCGACCGAGGAGGAAGCACTGCGGGCCTTGCTGCCATTGGCGCAGGGCACACTCAGCGCCATCCAGACGGCCGGTGTGGCGCGTGGCATGCCCGGCCCGGTCTCTCGTGGCGATCTGTCATCCATCGAAAAGCACTTGAGCGCGATCAAACCCATGGGCCCCGAGATGCTCGACTTTTACAGAACACTGTGCGCCGTCACGGTGCCATTGGCCCGTCAGGCGGGCGGCATCGACGAGGCGCAGGCACAAAAATTCATCGATTTGCTCAAGGCCTGAACTCCCTGTTTTCTTCAATTTATCCATGACGCATTCCTCATCACTCGCTTGCGCCCGTTCCTTTTTGTTTGTGCCGGGCAACCGACCCGAGCGTTTCCTCAAAGCCATCGACAGCGGTGCTGACGTGGTGATTGTCGATTTGGAAGACAGCGTGCCTTTGCAAGGTAAGGACGCCGCCCGCGCAGGCGTGTGCCAGGCCTTGCCCACGCTGCCCGCCAGCGCCTGCGTGGTGGTGCGCATCAACAGCCCCGATACCGACATTGGGTTGCAAGATGCGCAAGCGCTGGCCGCTTATCCCCAGCTGGCAGGTTTGATGGTGCCCAAGTGCGAGTCGGCCCAGATGCTGCAGACCGTGTCCACGCTGCTGCCGGGTCTGCCCCTGTTGCCGATCATCGAAAGCGCGGCCGGTTATCTGGCTTTGCCGCAGATCGCTTTGGCCTCCAATGTGTCGCGCTTGGTGGTCGGCCACATTGACTTTTTGGCCGACACCGGCATGGTTTGTTCCCCTGATCAGCGCGAGCTCGACACGCTGCGTTTTCAGGTGGCTATGTGTACCCGCGCTGGCCAGTTGGCGGCGGCCATCGACGGTGTGACCGTGTCGGTGGATGACGAGGCCGTCCTGCAGGCCGACACCGAGCGTGCTGTGCGTTTTGGCATGGGCGGCAAGTTGTGCATTCACCCCCGTCAGGTGCAGGGGGTGCATGCCGCATTCAGGCCTTCGGCTGCCGAGCAAGATTGGGCGCAACGCGTGCTTGCTGTCATGGCTGCTTCGCAGGGGGCCGCTGTGCAGCTCGATGGCAAGATGATCGATGCCCCGGTGTTGCTGCAGGCGCAGCGCATTCTTGCCCGCGTGCGCTGACAACCGGGCTGAAAAAATCGGGGCCTGTGACGCGTCATCGCTGACGGCGTCACAGGCCCCTTGGGGACCCGAGAGCGAAGCTGGGTTTAACCGTGGTAATGCACTAAAGTCTTGGTGGTGCTGACTTCTTCGAGCGCGAGGAAGCCCTTTTCACGGCCGTGGCCGCTGCGCTTGGTGCCACCGAAAGGCAATTCCACGCCGCCGCCTGCGCCGTAGCAGTTCATGAAGACTTGGCCGGCTTTCACCGACTTGGCCACGCGGTGCAAACGCCCTGCGTTCTCGGTCCATACAGCGGCCAGCAGGCCGTATTCGGTGCCGTTGGCCAGCGCGATGGCGTCTGCTTCGTCTTCGAAAGGCATGGCGGCCAGCACCGGGCCGAACACTTCTTCGCAGGCCAGTGCGGCGGTGCGTGGCACGGGGCCAAACAAGGTGGGTTTGACAAAGTGGCCGGTGGCAGGCGCATCGGCCGCGATCTGACCTTCGGCCAGGACCGGGATGCCTTGCTCGCGTGCCTGGTCGATGTAGCGCTGCACGCGTTGGTGCTGGGCCGGGTTCATGACCGGGCCACAGTCCAGGTCCATCTCGGGCGTGCCCACGCGCACCTTGGCAAAGGCTTCGGCCACCTTCGCTACAAAGCTGTCGTAGATGGAACGCTGCACCAGCAGGCGGCTGCCGGCGGTGCAGGTTTGGCCGGCGTTTTGCACGATGGCGCGCACGATGATGGGCACGGCACGCTCGACGTCCACATCGTCGAACACGATCTGGGGTGATTTGCCGCCGAGCTCGAGCACGCATTTGACGGCGTTCTTGGCTGCAGCTTGCTGGATCAGTGTGCCGACTTCGTTGGAGCCGGTGAAGGAGATGAAGTCAATGCCAGGGTGACCCGACAAAGCGGCCCCCACCTCTTCGCCCAGACCGGTCACAATGTTGAGTGCCCCAGCAGGCAGTCCTGCTTCGAGCGCCAGCTCGGCAAAGCGGATGGCCGACAGGCTGGTGTCTTCGGCTGGCTTGAGCACCGTGCCGTTGCCCATGGCCAAGGCGGGTGCCAAGGTGCGACCCAGCATCTGAGCCGGGTAGTTCCAGGGGATGATGTGGGCCGTCACGCCCAGCGGCTCGCGCAGCAGGCTGACCTGGTGGCCGTTGAGGAAGGGGATGGTCTCACCGTGCAGCTTGTCGGCGCCACCAGCGTAAAACTCGAAATAGCGCGCCAGCACCTTGATGTCGTTGCGCGCAGTGGTCATCGGCTTGCCGGTGTCCTTGGCTTCGATCTGTGCCAGCTCTTCTTCGTGGTCGAGCACTTTTTGCGCAATGCGCATCATGATGCGGCCACGTTCGCTGGCATTGAGCTGACCCCAGGCGCCCGTCAGCGAGGTGCGCGCGGCCTGCACCGCGCGATCGACATCCTGGGCTGTGCCACGCGGGATCTCGTCAAAGGCCCGGCCATCGCTGGGCGATACAACACTCAGGGTGCGACCATCGCTGGCGCTGACCCACTGGTCTCCAATCAACATGTTCTTCATAAGTTTTCCTGGTTGGTTCAGATCAATACACGATGGGTTGACTATAGGCAGCGTTGCGCGGCAGGGGAATTGGAAAGTGGGCAACGGCGCGTTGCATCCTCTGCAAGTCAAAGTCGGGCTATATCGATAAAATCCCTTCATGCTCCCAGACATCGACTCACTGGCGCTGTTCGTCAAAGCGGCCGAATTGCGTAACCTGACGCGCGCTGCCGAGGCTTGCTTCATCACGGTGCCTGCGGCCAGTCGCCGTCTGTCGCTGCTGGAGCATCAGTTCAAAGCCCAGTTGTTCGAGCGCCACTCCCGCGGCTTGCAGCTCACGCCCGCAGGTGATCACTTGCTCAAGCATGCGCGCGAGGTCATTGCAGACGTCATCCACATGCGCGCTGAGATGCTCAACTACGCATCGGGACGCAATGCGGTATTGCGCATCTTGGGCAACACCTCAGCCATGGCCCAGTTTCTGCCATCGGACGTGGCGCAGTTCCAGAACCTGCATGAAAACGTGCGCATCGTGCTTGAAGAATCCTGGAGCGACGAGGTGGTTCGGCGCGTCCGCTCGGGCGAGGCCGATTTGGGCGTGGTGGTGGAGGGGGGCGACACCGAAGGCCTGTGGTGCCAGCCTTACCGCAGCGATCAGCTGGCTGCCGTCTTGCGCAAGGATGACCCGCTGGGGGGCCAGGCCGTGCAGTTTGCGGACTTGATCGAGCGTGACCTGGTAGGGCTGGAGGCGGGCAGCACGCTGACCCGCTTGTTGACATCGCAAGCCGAAGTGTTGATGCGCCCCATGGCTTTGCGGGTGCAGGTGCGCAGTTTTGAAGCGGTGAGCCGTGCTGTGCAGGCGCAGCTGGGCATTGGCATTTTGCCGCTGGCCGCAGCGCGCAGTCTTGCGCACGCCATGCAGCTCAAGGTCTTGCCTTTGTCAGACAGTTGGGCGCTGCGCGGCATGCAAATTTGCATGCGCAGCCGACCAGCACAGCAAACGCCGCTGGGCCAGCTGGCCCAGCACCTGCAAGCCATTGCGGCCGCAGACGACGCGCAGTTGCCCGGCTGAGCAGCGGGGGGCTGATCCTTCAGCGAGGCAAGGTCTGAGCAAACGATGCCCGTGCGCGCACGGCTTCCGACAAGGCCTTGAGCTTCGGGGTGGACGGTAGCCAGGGCTGGTCGCCGTAGCGAAATTGCTGGTAGTCAAACAGCACCACGGCGCAGATGGTGTCCAGGCCGGGTGCTTTTTGAGCCACATTGCCATCTGACATTTCAGCCGCCACGGCTTCCAAGCGTTGCATGCCCTCGACCATGGTACGGCGGCGGCGCAGACCCACGGGCGTTTCGTCAAACAGAACAGGCGCTGTGACCTTGCGCGTGATGATGGTGTGCACCGATGCCTCGATAGCGCCCAGCGCGATCCCTGCGCGCGCGAGCACGTCTGCAATGCGTTTGGGGTCAGCACCCAGCAAGCTGGGCCATTGGGGTGCTGTGCGTGTGGCTTCAAGCCATTGCACGATCAACAGGCTCTCGGTCAGCGGGATGCCGTTGTCCAGCACCAGGGTAGGCACACGCGTGGCGGCGTTCGCCTCGCGCAGGCGCGCATCGTCGGCCCAGGGGTCAACCAAGGTGGGTTCAATCTCCAGACCTTTTTCGATCATCGCGATGCGGGCAATGCGCACAAAGGGGGAGGTGGTATTGGCCAGTAATTTCATGAATATCTCCCAAAGAGGATCAGATCACTGCGGCAAAGCGCCCAACTGTTTGAGCATGCCCAGGTTGTCGAGCAAGGCCCAGTGTTCGACCAGCACGCCATCCTTGAACTGGAACAGGTCGAGCACGTCGATGTCGATCTTCTTGCCGGTGGCGGCCATGTCGCCGAAGGCGCCGGTGTGTGTGCCTTGTACTTTCAGTCGCACCAGCACCTTGTCGCCTTCGGCCACGAAGTCCAGCAGTGGCAATTCCATGTCGGGGAAGGCGGGCAAGAGGGCGTCGTGCAATTGCGCAACGCCCTGGGGGCCGCGCACTTCAAAGGGCAGTCCGGGGTCGTGACGCACAAATTCGGGCGCGATGTGGCGCGCCATCCAGGCGGTGTCACGGGCCAGAAAGGCCTTGAAATAATCGCGACACAATTGTTTGTTGTGGTCTTGAATGCTCATGTTTGTCTCCTGAGTTGAATGGGTGAAGGGACGGGATCAAATCGCCTCGAGCGTGTAGCCCAGGCGCGGGAAATGGATGTGCAGATCACCCGCACGCTCATCGCGGCGGTGGATCACGACTTCAAAGGCATTGGCCGCCACCAGCGTGCCGGTGACCGGTACGCGGGCGTTGTCGTCGGGCGTCACGCGCACCGCCGTGCCAGCTTGCAGGCCGCCAGGATCGCCGTTGGGGCTCAGGTGCGTCACGGATGCTGGCGTGGCTTTGCAGGCGACTTCGAAAGCCTCTTCTTGGCTCATGGGCGTGGATTGGCCGTGGCCAAAAGCCAGGATGCGGTCGTACCAAGCCAGGATCGGGGCCAGGCCCAGCAGACTGTCCACATCGGGTGGGCAGTTTTTGCGCAAGAGGAAAATCGTCTGCCAGCAGGCCAGGTCGGCGGCGCTCGGTGCATCGCCGAACAGAAAGCGCCGTCCGGCGAGCGCTTGCGCCAGCCAGGCGATTTGCGCGCGCACGAATTGCACATGCTCCTGAAACTGCGGCGCCATGGCGGCTTGCGAGATGTCGATGCCCAGATACCCTTCCTTGCGGTCCTTGATGAACTCGGGTGGAATGTGTTCGCCGATGTAATGCACCAGCACACCGATGGTCGGAATCCACATCTGACGCTCCCAGGCAAAGCCCAGGCCTCGGGACAGACCCGCGCTGCCTGAGGGTTGCAAGCTGGGGGTCACTTGCAAACGGTCCAGCGCGTCCAAGATCACATGCGTGTCGCAATAGATGTCGGCGCCCACCTGCAGCACCGGTGCTCGGCGGTAGCCGCCGGTCAGCGGCGTCAGCCAGGGGCGCGGCGGCAGGCCGGGAATGTCCACCGAGCGCCAGGCCAGCTGCTTGAAGCCCAGTGTGGTGCGGACCTTCTCTGAGAAGGTTGAAAACTCGTAGTGGTGAAGGATGATGTCTTGCATGTTTGTCTCCTGCGTTGGAATGGTTTTATGCGGTGTGGCATTCAAGGCCGTGTCCTTGAATGCAAAGGGGCATCAGTACATGATGTGGCCGCCGTCGACCACGATGGTTTGGCCTGACACGAAAGCCGACAGGTCTGACAGCAGGTACACGGCGGTGCCCACCAGGTCGTCGGGACGCTGCTCGCGCGCGATCGCACGGGCCTTGAGGAAACTTTGTTGCCACTCAACGGGGCGGTTCTTGGTCGCGTCGGTCAGCACGAAGCCCGGGGCGATCACGTTCACACGCACATTGCTGGCGCCGCACTCCTTGGCCAGACCTTTGGTCATGGACAGCACGGCACCTTTGGAGGCCACGTAGTGCAGGTAACCCGGCTGGCCCGCTACCGCCACCACCGAGGCGATGTTGACGATGGCGCCGCTGTTTTGCGCGCGCATGGCAGGCATCACCGCTTTGCAGCAGTTCCACACGCCCTTGACGTTGACTTGGAAGATGCGGTCCCAGATCACGGGATCGATTTCTTCGAAGGGGGTCAGCTTGACTTCGCGGAAATAGGCGGCGTTGTTGATCAGGCCATCGATGCGGCCAAAGCGTGCCATGGCGGCAGCGGCCATGGCGTCGACCGAGCCCTGGTCGGCCACATCGACTTTCACGGCCAGCGCTTTGCCGCCTGCGGCCTCAACAGCGGCCACGGTTTCGTCGGCGGCGTTCATGTCGGCCACGACCACGTTGGCGCCCTGGCTGGCGCATTGCACAGCAAAAGCCTGGCCGATGCCGGTGGCCGCGCCGGTGATGATGATGGTGCGTTGGTCAAGAAGAGGGGTGTGCATCGTGCAAGTTCCTTGGAGGGGGTCAGAAAAGAAAAAACCGTTTCAGGGCTGGCCTGTCACGGATGTGGAAACTGTGTGGCCTCGGCTTTGCCACGCCGATCTCAAGCGGTAAAGCAGTGTTTCGTCCAGCAGGCCGCGTGGCCGCCAGCGCAGGAAGATGGCGACCAGGGTGCCAAACAGCACCATGCGCCAGCCTTCAAACCAGCGTGTGGCTTCGATCAGGCCCAGGTCGAACGCTGCGCCCAGCAAGGGGCCCAAAGGGGTGGCCAGGCCGCCGAGCATGGAATAGCCCACGGCATGGATGCCCAGCATGGGGTCAAACAGCGCTGGTTCGATGTAGGTCAGTTGGTGGGCATACAGGCCACCTGCAAAAGCGGCCACAGCGCCCGCCAGCGCGGTGACCAAAAGCCGCAGTCGGTGCACGGGCAGACCTTGGCTGGCGGCCAGTGTTTCATCGTGGCCGACCATCTTCATGGCCAGCCCCAGGCGGGTGCGCGAGAGGACCAGCAAGGCCAGCACCACGGCGATCAGCACCGCGCTGGCCCAGATCAGGTAATCGGATTGGCTGACCTGGTGGTCAAACAGCCAGCGGATGTCGCGAAAACCGTGCACACCGTCAGGGCCAACCTGTGTACCTGCGGGGCCCGGTATCTGATAACGCCAGCCTGACAGCCCTAGGCGCACCAGTTCGGCCACCGCCAGCGAAGCGACGGCGTAGTGCAGCCCCGGCAAACGCAGCAGGGGCCATGACATCAGAGCCGCAGCGATTGCGCCGCTGATGGTGGCAGCCAGCAATGCGGCATCCAGCGGCCATTGGCCCACTGTGGTCAGCCATGCGGCGCCATAGCTGCCGATGCCGAAGTAGGCTTGTTGGCCCAGTGAGATGCGGCCCACGCGCAGCACCAACCAGGCCGACAAGGCCACCAGGCACAGCACGATCATCTGGATGGCCAGCCCGATGCCGGGCTCGCTCGCGCACAAAGCGTCACGCATGCAAGCCTCCCGCAGGTGCCCAGGCAGTCTTTCTTGCAGACCTGATCATCAGTGCGAGCAACAACAGGCCCCAGGTGGCGGCATCACGGCCCAGTGGCCCGAACAGGGCCTGTGCATGGGCTTCGGCCACGCCCAGCAAAGCAGCACCCCACAACAGACCGCGCAGACTGCCTAGGCCACCGATCATGGCGGCGGCCAGTCCTTTCATGAGCATCCACATGCCAAACATGGGGGTGACTTGTCCTTCCAGTGACAGTACGGCGCAAGCCGCCACGCCCGACAGGCCGCTGGCCAGCACAAATCCCCACTGCTGCAGCAAGGGCACGCGCAGACCGCTGAGGTGAGCGGCCAGCGGATGGTTTGCCGCCGCACGCAGGGCCAGGCCCGTGCGGCTGGTGCGGATCCAGCGGGCCACCCACATCACCAGGGCTGCTGCGGCGATGCACATCAGCAGGCGATCGGGGCGCAGACCCAGCGGGCCCAGTGTCCACTCCTGTGTGGCGGCGACATCCGGAAAAGGGTTGAGGTGGCGTGGCAGCAGGTTCACGCACAGCTGTTCGAGTTGCATCCAGACGGCAAAGCTGGACGCCAGGGCCACCACTTCACGTGCATCGGCCCCGCTGACGGCTGAGCTGGCACGCTGGGCCGAGCCGGTGGACTGTTCGGTATCCGTAAAGCACAGCCATTGCACATACAGCCCGGTCAGCGCCGTAACGAGCACCACGCAGGGCAGCACCGCCCAGACGAGCCAGTCCAGCCGCACATGCAGCCATGAGCCCGCATAAGCCCCCACCATGGCGCTGGCGCCATAAGCCAGATTCACTCGGCGCAAGATGCCAAAGCCCAGCGTCAGGCCCAGGCCGACAAGCGCGTATGGACCTGCCTCCAGCAAGCCGTCGAGCGTGCGCTGGAGGAAGTCCATCAGACCTCGGTGGCCTCAGGTCGGCGCTCGGCACCGGCCAGGTAGGCGCGCTGGATCACATCGTCTTCGGCCAGCTCGGTGGGCGTACCTGAGAAGGTCACGCGGCCTTGCTGCAGCAGGAAAAACTGCTGCGCCACCTTGAGCGCCATGTGCACGTTCTGCTCGACCAGGAAGATGCTGGTGCCTTCGGCATGCAGTTGGCGCACGATGCCAAAGATCTCGGCCACCACCTTTGGGGCCAGGCCGACCGAGGGCTCGTCCATCAGCAACAGGCGTGGGCGTGACATGAGCGCACGCGCCAGGGCCAGCATCTGCTGCTCGCCACCCGAGAGGGTCCCGGCCAGTTGGTCGATGCGTTCGCGCAGACGCGGGAAGCGGTTGAGCTGGTGTTCAATGTCGTTGGCAATCGCCGCGCGGTCCTTGCGGCGGTAGGCACCGGCCATCAGGTTGTCACGCACGCTGAGCGCGGGGAACACCAGGCGGTTCTCGGGCACGAGGGCCAGACCCCGGTCCACGATCTGCGCTGGGGAGAGACCCAGCAGGCTTTCACCTTCAAAAGTGATGCTGCCGCGTGTGGGCTGCAAGATGCCTGCAAGCGTCATCATCAGCGTGGTCTTGCCGGCACCGTTGGGGCCCAACAGGCAAGTCACTTCGCCGACCTTGGCCGACAGGCTCACGTTGCGCAGCGCTTCGATCTTGCCGTAGGCGCAGGCCAGTTCACGTATTTCGAGCATGGCACTTGTCTCCTCAGGCCGCGAGCGCAGCGTTCATCAGTTCGTCGTTGTCGTCGGCGCCCAGATAGGCGGCGCGCACTTGGGGGTCGTCCTGCACTTCCTGTGGTGCGCCTTCGGCGATCTTGCGGCCGAAGTTGAGCACCACCACGCGGTCGCACACACCCATGACCAGCTCCATGTGGTGTTCGATCAACACCACCGTGCGGCCCTGGTCGCGCAGCGCGCGGATGCGCTGGTCCAGGTCTTCGATTTCGGACGCGTTCATGCCCGCGGCCGGTTCGTCCAGCAGCAAGAGCGGTGCGCCCGACACGGCTGCGCGGGCCAGCTCCAGACGGCGTTGCTCGCCAAAGGCCAGATTCCCGGCCAACACATCGCGCTTGCCTTGCAGGCCGCTGAATTCGAGGATCTGCTCGGCTTGCTCGCGTCCCTGATCGGCGCCAGCCAGCCAGCGCGCCTTGAAGCCGTCCCAGCCGGTACCGCGCTCCACGCGTGCGGCCCAGAGGTTCTGCCACACGCTCAGTTGCGAGAACAAGCGGATGTTCTGGAATGTGCGGGCAATGCCGCGCTGGGCGCGCAGGTGCGTGGGCAGGGTCGAGATGTCTTCACCCTGGAACACGACGCTGCCGCCCGAAGGCGTGTACAGGCCAGAGATCAGGTTCACTGTCGTGCTTTTGCCCGAACCATTGGGGCCGATCAGGCCCAGGATCTCACCTTGGCGCACCTGCATGTCCAGGCCGTCCACAGCTTTGACACCGCCAAAGTGGCGGGACACATGGCGAAGTTCAAGCATGTCGGGTCCTTTCGGCAGAGATCACGGAGTCAGTGGTCGACGCCGCAGTGCGGCGCTTGAACGAGGGCCAGCGCAATGGCGCACCCAGCACGCCGCCGGGGCGCACCAGCATCACCAACAGGATCAATGCGCCAAACAGCAGGCTGCGCCAGTCGCCCAAAAATCGCAGACCTTCGATCAGCACACCCTGGATGAACACGACCGCGACCAGCGTGCCCGCCAGGCTTTTGAGACCGCCCAGGATCGGGTAAGCAATCGCAAAAGTGGCCAGCAAGATGGTGAAGTTGCCGTGCTCGATGTGGGTGGTGTTGTGGCTGAACAGACCGCCAGCCAGACCGGCGATGGCGCCACCGATGCCAAAGGCCGAAACCTTGGCTGCCGTCAGGTTGATGCCCGCGCTTTGGGCGGCGACTTCGTCTTCGCCCACGGCGCGCCACAGCGTGCCGATGCGGGTGCGGTCGAGCGACCACAGCAGCAGCATCACGGCTGCCACCAGGCCCCAGATCAGCAGCAGCACCTGCACACTGCTCCAGGCGTTGGCCTGGAAGTAGCGGATGCCGCCAAAGCCCAGACCTCCGTCGGGTCCGATCAGACCCTTTGGTGTCTGCACCTTCCACGAGAGATTGAAAAACACCAGGCGCACGATTTCGGCAAAGGCGGTGGTGGCGACCACCAGCATCAGGCCCTTGACGCGCAGCGCGGGGAAACCCACCGCCACCGCCACAGCGCCTGCCAGCAAGGCCGCTACCAACAAAGCCCCGCCCAATGGCCAGCCGAACATGGTGGTGAGCATGCCGGCGCCGTAAGCGCCAATGGCAAAGAAACCGCCTTGGGCCAGGCTGACCTGCCCCGTGTGCAGCACGCACCAGGCCGACAGGCCCAGCAGCGAGTGCACACCAATGACTTGCAACAAGCCAAGGTAAAAATCCATGATTTGAACTCCGATGACGGCCTGGTTCAGTCGCGACCGCCGGGTGCCGCAAACAGGCCACCGGGACGGAACACCAGGAAGGCGAACAGCATGAGCATCACGTAGATGTCGCGCTCGCTGACGCCGCGCAAAAATTGAAAAAGGTTTTCCACACCGCCGACCACCAGGCCCGCGATGATGGCGCCCGGGATGCTGCCCAGGCCACCGATCACGGTGACCACCAGACCTTTGACGGTCATGGGCAGCGTGAGCAGTGGCGAGAGCACGCCAATGGCTGCACCGGTCATGGCGCCGGCCGTGCCCCCCAGGAAACCCGCGATGATGAAGGTGGTGGCATTGGTGGTGGACACACTCATGCCGCACAGGCGCGCAGCCACCGATTGCTGTGCCACGGCACGCGTGGCAAGACCCAGACGGGTTTTTTCCAGCATGAGCTTGAGGCCGACCATCGCTGCGCAACCGAGTGCAAAGACGAACAGCAAGTCGCCGCGCACCATGAATGGCCCCACATCGAAAACCACGCCTGCAAACAGCGAGGGGTAGTTTTGCGGCATGCCCGCTGTGGCATGCACGATGGCCTCTTCGAGCAACAGCAGCATGCCGACGGTGGACATCAGTGTGGCCAGCGGCTGGTCCAGTGGCAGGAAGCGAAAGCACACCAAGTACACCAGTGCACCGAGCACACCGCCCAGCAGGGCGGCGCTCAGGTACACCAGGGGTGTCGGTGCGATTTGGACGACCAGCAGGCTGAGGTAGGCCGCGCCGATGGAGGCGGCGGCATAAGACAGGTTGATCTTGTGCATCACGCCAAAGATGAGCGTGAAGCCGATGCCAATCAGCGCATAGGTCGTTCCAAACATCACGCCGTCAAACACGGACTGCACAAGGTCCAGCAGGTCGATCCAGGTCATGGTCTTCTCCTGTCAGGCGGTATCAGTTGGGCTTATGGGCCACAGCCCACTCGCCCTTTTTGGCCTGCACGAACAGGAAAGGTTTGACAGCTTCACGGTCATCGGTGCGACCAATCTTGCCCAGCAGACCGTTGGTTTCCTTCATGCCAGCCAGAGCTTCGCGGATCTTGTTGCGGTCAGCTTGGGTGGTGTCGGGCTTGGCCATGATCTTGGCTTTTTCGATCAGGTCCTTCAGCGTGAAGATGTTTTCCCAAGCAGCAGCGTTGTGCAGGTCCATGTTGGCACCGGCCGCCTGAACCGCTTTGGCGGCTTGACGTGCCTGATCGGTCACGGGAGCGAAGCTGGTCGGAATTACCAGGCCTTCGGCCTGGGCGGCGCAGCCTTGCAGGGTTTCCAGGCTGGAGGAGCTGGTCAGGCCCACCAGCATCTTGGGTTTGACGTTTTGACGCTGCATTTCCTTGAGCGCACCGCAGGTGGTGAAGGGGTGGGCCGAGATCATGACCAGGTCGGCTTCGCCACGGCGCATTTCGCGCACCTGGGTGGAGAAGCTGGTGTCGGCCAGCAGCCATTCGCTTTGGCCTTTGACTTCAAAGCCAGCCTTGGTGGCGAAGTCTTTCATCACGTTGAAGGTGGCGTTGCTGTGCGCAAAGTCTTTTTCTACACCACCCCAGATGGTCTTGACTTCTGGGTGTGTGGCTTTGATCCACTCGAACAAGCTCTTGTACATGGCGGCTTCGCTGGGCACGTTGCGGAAAGCCCACTGCGACATCGCGGCCAGGCCACCTTTGGCGGCCACGTCGGTGTAGATCGGGAACTGCAGACCCGAGTCGCTGGCATCGCCCAGCTTTTTTTGCAAAATGCCGAACACGGGTTCCGCCACGTTGGAGCATGTGGGGCCCACGGCGACAAACGCGTCTGCAGAAGCGGCAATGCGGCGCAGCGCGTTGATGCCTTCTTCGGCGTTGCAGCGGTCATCCAGGTACTCAATGACCAACTTGCCCTTGGCGCCATCGCCCAAGGTCACGCCACCGGCCTTGTTGATCTGCTCGGCGGCGGCTTTCATGGCCGCTTCGCTGTTGAGGCCAAAGATGCGGACCACGCCGCTCTTGGCGCCGAAAGCGTAGATCTTGACTTCGCGGGTTTGGGCCTGCACGGCGCTGCCCATGAGTGCTGCGGCCAGTGGAACGAGTAACAGAGCACGGCGGATGGATCGGGATGTCATGGGTTTGTCTCCAGGTTGTTTGATGGATGCGTACTGTGCTGGAGGGGGCCGGGTGGCGCAATTTCAAAAAAGTTCACGCTGTGTTGCCGCCGCCGCAACAGGCGTGTTGCGATGACTGCAATGCAGTTTTCGAGCAATTGAAATGTCCTGCTCAAGCGATGCGCGACACAATCGATGAGAACCAGTCATCACGGAGCCAGCATGCGCAGTACAACCGCCCACCCATCAACGAGTCACCCCCCTCGCCCCTTGGATGGCATTCTGGTTGTGGCCCTGGAGCAGGCCGTGGCGGCGCCTTATTGCAGCAGCCGCTTGGCCGATGCGGGGGCCCGGGTCATCAAGATTGAACGACCCGAAGGTGACTTTGCACGCGGCTATGACCGCGCAGTGCATGGTGAATCGTCGTACTGGGTCTGGATCAACCGCGGCAAGGAGTCGGTGGCCCTGAACCTCAAGGAACAAGGCGACTTGCAATTGCTGCAAAGCATGCTCGCTCAGGCCGATGTCTTCATCCAGAACCTGGCCCCTGGCGCCACCGAGCGTCTGGGCATTGGGTCCGACGCCTTGCGCGCGCGCCACCCTATGCTGGTGACCTGCGACATCAGCGGCTATGGTGACGAGGGTCGGCTGTATGGCCTCAAAGCCTATGACCTGTTGGTGCAGGCAGAAAGCGGTCTGGTGTCCGTCAGCGGCGCTCCCGGCGAGTGGGGCCGCATTGGTGTGTCGGTGTGTGACATCACGGCTGGCATGAACGCCCTGATAGGCATCCAGCAAGCCCTGATGCAGCGAGAGCGCACGGGTAAGGGCTCAGCGGTCAAGGTGTCCTTGTTCGGCTCGGCGGCCGAACTCATGAGCGTGCCCTACCTGCAGGCACGCTACGGCGGCAAAGCGCCTGAACGCGTGGGCCTCAAGCACCCGACGATTGCGCCTTATGGGTCTTTCACCTGCGCAGATGGCCGTGACATCGTGATCTCGATCCAGAACGAGCGCGAGTGGGCCGACTTCTGCCGCTTGGTGTTGCGCCATCCCGATCTGTTGGAGGATGCGCGCTGCCGCAACAATGCCAGCCGCGTCGAGCACCGTGAGTTTGTGGACAGCTTGGTGGCTGAAGTGTTTGGCAGCCTCTCCAGCGCACTTGTGGTGGACCGTTTGGCTGAAGCGCAGACCGCGTTCGGACAGGTCAATTCTGTGCACGACCTGATTCAGCATTCGCAGTTGCGCACGCGCCACATGCCCGTGCACGGGCGTGACGTGCTGGTGCCTGCATCACCTTGGGGTGTGGAGTGGGACGGTGACAGCTTCGCACCAGCACCCGAGCTCAATGCCCACGGCCCAGCCATTCGTGCCGAGTTTTTACCGCAAGGAGATCAGGCTTCCGCTTGAGCCTGTTGGCTATGATTCTGATGTGTCGGAGCGGAAGCCGCCGGCCTACGCCCCCCCGTAGGCCGGCGGCTTCAGCCCCGACAAGCGATCTCAGCCCTTGATCGTCCGCGCTGGCAGCACCGTGCCCACACACTCCCCAAAGCCGATGCGGGCCGCGCCTTCGCGCTCGCACCAGCCGCGCAGCACCACGCTGTCGCCATCTTCCAGCCAGGTGCGTTGCTCGCCATTGGGCAGCGCAATCGGGTTTTTGCCGCCTGTGGTCAGCTCGATCAGGGCGCCCGCCTGGTCCAGCGTGGGGCCGGACAGGGTGCCGCTGCCCAGCAGGTCGCCCGGCTGCAGGTTGCAGCCGTTCACTGTGTGGTGCGTGACCATTTGCGCTACGGTCCAGTAAGCGTGGCGGTAGCTGGTGCGGCAGATGCTGGCGTCAGGCTGACCGGCTGCGCGCATTTGCGGGGTTTGCAGGCCCACTTCCAGCTGGATGTCGAAGGCGCCGCCGCTGCGGTTGGCGTCACTGTCCAAGTAGGCCATGGGTTGCGGGTCACCTTCTGCGCGGGTGAAGGCCACGCGGTACGGGGCCAGCGCTTCGAGCGTCACCACCCAGGGCGAGATGGTGGATGCGAAGTTTTTGGCCAGGAAGGGGCCGAGCGGCTGGTATTCCCAGCCCTGGATGTCGCGGGCCGACCAGTCGTTGAGCAGGCAGATGCCGAACACATGGTCTTCGGCTTCGCTGATGTCCACGGCCTCGCCCAGCGCGTTGCCGCTGCCGACAAAGATGCCCAGCTCCAGCTCGATGTCCAGCCGCTTGCAGGGCCCGAAGGAGGGCTCGGTCGCGCCGGGTGGCATGGTTTGGCCTACCGGGCGTCGGAACTGCTGGCCCGACACGCCGATGCTGGAAGCGCGGCCGTGGTAGCCAATCGGCACCCATTTGTAGTTGGGCAACAGCGGGTTGTCAGGGCGGAACTGCTTGCCGATGTTGGTGGCGTGGTAGACCGAAGTGTAGAAATCGGTGTAGTCGCCGATGCGGGCGGGCACGTCGTATTCGGCCTCGGTTTGCGGCACGAGGCAAACTTGCAGCGCAGCCTGTGCGCTCGAGCCTTCACGCAGCGCACGTGACAGGGCCAGGCGCAGGGCGCTCCAGGCTGCAGTGCCCAATGCCATCAGCGCGTTGAGCTTGTCTTGTGCACCGGCTTGCGCGGCAGCAGCAGCTTGCCCCGTCAGCACGCCTGATTGGGCGACCGCTGCCAAATCCAGAATCTGGTCGCCAATGGCCACGCCGCCCCGAAAGGCTTCTGCAGAGCTCTTGCGGCGGAACACCGCAAACGGCAGGTTCTGAATGGGAAAGTCGCTGCCTGCCGTGTTGGCCGAGGCGAGCCAGCTTGTCAGCGCAGGGTCGTGGGTTTCGTTCAAGGTGCTCATGGGTGTCTCCTTGTTTTGTTGTTCAAAGGTCTTGCAGGGCCGCGTTGACCTGCTGCTGGAATTGCGCTTCATCGCCCAGGGCGTTGGCCTGGAGCAAGGCGAGTTTCACCAGAAACAGCTGGGCCTTGTCGGGCCCCGCCTGGTCAATGGCGGTGGCCAGTGCATCGTAGACGGTTTCGAGCCCGCCAATGGTCAGTTGCTTGTCGGTCATGGTGTTTTCCTTATTGCGGCAAGGCCTTGTGGAGGGCGGCTTGCAGGCGCGTGGCATCGAGTGTGATCCAACGCGCACAAACGTGTTGGTCGGGGCGCAGCAAATACGCGCCTCCGTTTGCGGCCACACCATAGCGCTGGCGCACGTGGCCGTCGGCGTCGGGCAGGTATTGATCGGCACCCGCCACCGGTTGAGCTGCACCGACAGCGACTACGTTCAAGGGCATCCCTTCAGCACGCACTGCCTTGATCACTTGTTGCAGCGCATCGGGCAAGTCGGTGTCGGTGAAGTACAGCAAGTCAAAGCCGCCGCCCAGGTGGTCGAGCAAGAAGTCATTGGCGCCCAGGCGCACGTTTTGCGGCGGCGCCCCGTGCGCCGGGCCGCTCTTGAACAGGCTGTTGTCGTCGCCCATGCTGTTGAGCATGGAGTGGGTGTACTCGTGCGGACGCGAGGTGCGCCAGTGGTACAGCGGGCGCACAAAATCCTGGGTGAGCGAGAGCGACAAGACCGCATCGCGCAGCAGCCTGAAACCGGGGCTGGGCGGCGCCATGAAGCGGGTGCTTTTGCCCGCCTCGGTGATGATTTCGCGGGCCGCGCCCACGCGCTCGACGCTGTGGTTGGTGAGCAGTTTTTTGCCCGCCAGACCCTTGACCACAAAGGCCAGGTGCCAGCCCAGCGACTGGGCATCTTGGAACGCCGTGTTGGCCCCGCGCACGCCAAAGATGGGCAGCAGGTGCGCCGCGTCACCGGTGAAGATGACGCTGCCGTGCACAAAGTCGGGCAGCGTGAGCGTGCGGGCCGAATAGACCGAAGACCAGTCCATTTCCCACTTCAGGCCCGCGTGGCCGATCATGGCCAGCTGCGCGTCGATGCGGGCTTTGAGCGATTCGGGGCGCAACGCTTCTTCGGGTGTTTCGCCCGGAGGCAACTGGTAGTCCACGCGCCACATGCCGTTGGGCTCGCGGTGCATCAAGATGGTGTTGCCGGGGTTCCACTCGGGGTCAAAAAAGGCCAGGCGCTCGGTGGGGAAAGGCAAGTCAATTTTGATGTCGGCGATCACGAAGAAGCCTTCGTACGACGCGCCTTCCATTTGCAGGTTCATGGCGCTGCGGATGCCCGAGCGCCCTCCATCAGCGGCCACGACCCAGTCGCTCTCCAGCGCATACGGCCCTTCGGGCGTGTCCACTTCGAGCACTGCGTAGCCGTCTTTCTGGTCGATTTTTTCCAGCTTGTTGCCCCAGCGAAAATCGATCAGCGGGTTGGCTTTGCAGGCGTCGTGCAGGTACTCCTCCATGAATTGCTGCTGCACGTTGATGATCGGAAAGAAGCGGTCGTCGGCGTCGTGCGGCGCTTCCATGCGGAACACGCGCTGGCCCCGGTAAAACGAGTTGCCAAATCGCCAGGGCAAACCGCCCGCCGTCATGCGATCGGCTACGCCCACTTGCTGCAAAATTTCCATCGAGCGGCGCGTGAAGCAGATCGCCCGGCTGCCTTGCGAGAGCTGCAACTCGGCCGACAGCACCACGCTGGGCACGCCGTGACGGGCCAGCTCCAGCGCCGTCACCATGCCCGCAGGGCCAGAGCCCACGATCACGACTTTCTTTCTGTCTTGCGCAGGGTGTGCCGAGGCCAGCCAGGGCTTGAAAACCTCGTACTGGTAATAGATTGAAGGACGGGCTTCTGTGGTGGGGTTGTGCATGGGGGTGTCGTTCAGGTGTGTCAGCGGGGGCGTGCGTGCGAGATCAGCCGGTCGAACATGGCGCTCAAAGTCGCTTGTTCTTTTTCCGTCAGGCAGCCAAAGATGTCTTCGTTGCGTTGGTGAATCATGGCCATGGCGCGTCGAAAAACCTTGCGCCCGGCAGGCGTCAGGGTCAGCACCACGCCACGGCCATCGTCGGGCCGGTCCTCCTTGCGCACCAGACCTTGGTCCACCAGCGCCTGCGCGGCTCGGCTGGCCTGTCCTTTGTTCAGGTTGGCTTTCTCAGCCAGCTCCTTGACCGACAAAGGCTCGAACGTGCCGATCGTGGTCAGGCAGCGTCCATCGCTCATCGACAGGCCCGTGTGCTCCGGATAGACCGATTGGCTGTCCGCATCGGTCAGCTTGTGCAGTTGGTGCAGGCGGTAAGTCAGCGTGCGGTCGAGTGGGGTAGACATGCGTGGCTTCCGTATGAAATTTGACACTATATTAAACTCATATGGTTGCGTGCGCAACCAATTTAAACCACGATGGTTGTGTGTGCAACCATGCGGACGAAAAAAACGCCTGAGGATCACTCAGGCGTCGTTTATGGGTTTAAGGTTTAAAACCGTTCCAGCTCCGGGTGTTTGATCGCCCCAGCCCGTACCAGCATCTTGCCGTATTCGGCGCAGCGGTTGAGCGTCGGGATCACTTTGCCAGGGTTGAGCAGGCCTTGGGGGTCGAAGGCGCGTTTGACCGCGAACATCTGTTCGTTTTCTTCGGCGCTGAACTGCACGCACATGCTGTTGACTTTTTCGATGCCCACGCCGTGCTCGCCCGTCACCGTGCCGCCCATGGCCACGCTGGTTTCCAGAATGTCGGCGCCAAACAACTCGCAGCGGCGCAGTTGGTCGGCGTCGTTGGCATCGAACAAGATCAGAGGGTGCAGATTGCCGTCACCTGCGTGGAACACGTTCAAGCACTTGAGGCCGTATTTGATTTCCATCTCGGAGATGGCTTGCAGGATGTCGGCCAAGCGCTTGCGCGGGATGGTCGAGTCCATGCACATGTAGTCTGGGCTGATGCGCCCCGAGGCAGGAAAGGCGTTTTTACGCCCGCTCCAAAAGCGCAGGCGT
>JACCDS010772621.1_pt1 | contig 22352 bp, 19 predicted proteins | sample 7446441 | NCBI WGS metagenome assembly JACCDS01 (sample SAMN15323445, study PRJNA562643) | freshwater metagenome | isolation source: river surface water | place: USA:Blue River Watershed | collected 2017-08-17 | reverse complement strand
TGAGTCGGTTAAATTAGCCGCTTCAGAGGTATTTATCCCCGTTTTATCAGGTACGTTAACGACCATTTCTCCCTTCTTGCCTTTGCTTTTCTGGCCAGGTATCGTGGGAGAGTTCATGAAATACTTGCCTATCACGTTAATTATTACGCTTTTCGCGTCCCTATTTGTGGCTTATGTCATGAATCCGGTGTTCGCCATTACGTTTATGAAGCGCCACGATGAAGAGGTGAACGATGTGAAAAACCCGAAATTCTCGGATATCCGTCGCACCCTATTTATCTTGTTGAGTTTGGCGATTTTTGGCTATGTGATGGGCTTTGGCTTGGGTCACTTTGGTTTTGGTAACTTCTTTGTTCTGTGTATTATTTTGTACGTGTTCAATCACTTTGTGATCACGCCGAAATGGATTGTGCCCTTCCAAGAGAAGACTTTACCTAACTTCAAGACGAATTACCGCAAGTTAATCTCGTGGGTATTGATGGGAAAACGTCCGATTTATGCGACTATTTCAGCCTTCGTTTTATTAGTTGTTACGATTGCACTAATGGGTGTAGTGAAGCCTAAGGTGGTTTTCTTCCCTTCAGGTGATCCAGATTACATTTATATTTATGCCAAAAATCCGATTGGTACCGATGCGGTCGTAACGGATTCCGTGACGAAAGTAATCGAGAAGCGCGTATTTACTTTCTTGAACAAAGGGGGCTATAGCAAAATCGTCAATTCTGTCATATCGAACGTAGGTAAAAACGCAGGCGATCCGATGCAACCGGACCGTGGAGCAACACCGCACAAGAGTAAGGTGACCATTGCATTCGAGAAACTGCAATTGCGCGAAGGTATTAAGACGGGTGAAGTCTTAAGTAAGATACAGGCTGATTTTGCCAAAAATCCTCTAGCAGGTGTCGAGCTTGCCATCGAAAGAGAAAACAATGGCCCGCCTACTGGTAAGCCTATCTCCATTGAAATAGCAGGTAATGACTTCGACGTTTTACAAGACCTGGAGAAGAAGGTACGTGCGTCAATCGTAAAATCAGGTATTCAAGGTATTCAAGAATTGAAAACCGATTTAGTGACAAACAAACCGGAAATCATCATCGATGTAAATCGGGAGAAAGCATCCCGCGAGGGCATTTCATCAGCTCAAGTGGCGATGGCGGTGCGCACGGGATTATTTGGGGCAGAGATCTCGAAATTCCGCGATGCGAAAGATGAATATCCGATTCAATTACGCTTAAAAGGAGATTCTCGCAACCAGATCGAGAAGTTATTGCAGATGAATATCACCTACCGCGATATGAACATGGGTGGCGCCTTGCGTCAAGTGCCTTTGAATTCAATCGCTGACATTCGCTACGCAACCTCTTTCAGCCAAATCAACCGCAAGAACCAAGAGCGTCTCGTAACCTTAGGTTCTGATGTGATTCAAGGCTATAACGCAAATGAAATCGTAGGGGAGTTAACTACCCTTTTCGAGACAATCGAAGTGCCACAAGGCTATACGATTCGCATGGGTGGAGAGCAAGAGGACCAAAAAGAATCCGGTACCTTCCTAGGAATTGCCTTCCTTGCAGCTTTAGTGTTAATCTATTTGATCCTAGCGACACAGTTTAACTCTGCAGTAAAGCCATTAATTATCTTCGCGACGATCTTATTATCGTTAATCGGGGTGTTATTAGGATTCATGGCTTTCGGTATGACATTCTCCGTGATTATGTCTGGAGTAGGGATCATCGCCCTAGCGGGTATCGTCGTAAAGAATGGTATTCTACTGATCGAGTTTATCGAGGAGCTTCGCTTCAAGCGTGGTTATGACTTGAAAGAGGCGATCATCGAAGGGGGTGGTATTCGTTTAACGCCGGTATTGTTAACGGCTTCGGCGGCGGTATTGGGATTGATTCCTTTGGCCTTAGGCTTAAGCATCGACTTCGTTACCTTATTCACAGAATTAGATCCACACATTTTCATCGGTTCTGATTCCGCAGTATTCTGGGGAATCTTAGCCTGGACGATCATCTTCGGATTAACGTTCTCAACCATTTTAACGCTTGTTATCGTTCCATGTATGTACTATATCTCGGAGCGCATCAAGCAAAAATGGTTTACAAAAGCAGTTTAGTGTAATATATATTGGGTTCAAGAATGCAAAAACCCCTGGACAAAGGTCTAGGGGTTTTTTGTTTTAGAAAGAGTAGCGACTTTTTTCAAAGGAGCATCATTCCTTTTTTGATCTCGGATATATTGGCTTATCATTTTTTCATCCGAAGCGGACAGGATGCCATTACCGCCTATTTGGTCTACTTCTAAATGAATTTTAGTCGTTTTCATAACTTAGGAATTAAAATGCTGGTTAACTAAAATCAAGGTAACGATTTTTATCTGAAATCTCCTCCGGACTTCAGACTAGTGACTAGCGACTAGTGACTAGTGCCGACCCCCACAGCCCATTTGCTTTTAAGCCCATCTTCCCTTAATTTACCTCTTCAAAACTAACACTATGAAAAAATTACTACTTCTACTTATTCTTCCGATGCTAGCGAGTGCGCAAGATCGTCCGTATGGTAAAGTTTGGGCGACACGTTCGCAGGCTATTGCCCAAAACGGGATGGCTGCTACTTCACATCCACTTTCTACTCAGGCCGCACTGGATGTACTAAAAGCAGGTGGTAATGCCATCGACGCGGCGATTGCAGCGAATGCGATGGAAGGTGTGGTGGAGCCACATGTGAATGGGATTGGAGGAGATATATTTGCCATTGTTTGGGATGCAAAAACAAAGAAATTATATGGCTTAAATGGATCGGGTAGATCGCCAAAATCGTTGACTTTAGCCGAGTTTAAAAAGCGCGGTTTAACGCATATTCCTTCGCTAGGACCATTGCCGGTGAGTGTACCGGGTTGCGTGGATGGCTGGTTTGAATTGCACAAAAGATTCGGTTCGATGCCAATGAATAAGGTATTAGAAAAGGCTGTTTCGTATGCGCGCAATGGTTTTCCTGTGCACGGTGAATTTGCTTCCGCATTAGCTCGTGTGCCTGCGGCTTATGGCAAGTTTCCGAATGTCGCAAATCACTATTATCCGAACGGAAAGCCTCCAGTGGAAGGCGATATTTTCAAAAATCCGAACTTAGCGAATACCCTAGAAAAATTAGGAAAAGAGGGGCGTGATGCCTTTTATAAGGGCGATATGGCGCGGACGATGGACGCGTTTATGAAGAAGAATGGTGGGTTTTTAAGCTATGATGATTTAGCGTCACATACCTCTACTTGGGTAGAACCGGTTTCCGTAAATTACCGTGGATATGATGTGTGGGAGTTGCCGCCGAATAGCCAAGGGATCGCGGCTTTGCAGATGTTAACGATTTTAGAGGGCTATGATTTCTCCAAAATTAAATTAGGTTCTGCGGAGCACGTGCATTTGTTTACAGAGGCTAAAAAACTAGCGTTCGAGGATCGCGCGAAATATTATGCGGATCCTGAGTTTGCCAAAATTCCGGTCGCGGAACTCATTTCAGAAGCGTACGGCGCGAAGCGCCGGGCGTTGATCAATCCGAATCGCGCGGGTCGCCATTACGAGGCAGGAAATCCAGCATTGAAGGAAGGTGATACCATCTACTTAACGGTGGCGGATAAGGATGGCAATATGGTCTCCTTGATTCAGAGTAATTATAGAGGTTTTGGTTCAGGTATGATGCCGGATGGTTTAGGCTTTATGTTCCAAGACCGTGGTGAATTATACAACTTGAAAGAGGGCGAAAATAATACCTATGCGCCGGGTAAAAGACCTTTCCAGACAATTATTCCAGCGTTTATGACCAAGGATGGCCAGCCGGTAATGAGTTTTGGCGTGATGGGTGGTGCGTACCAACCAATGGGCCATGTGCAAATTGTGATGAACGTGGTGGATTTTGGCATGAACGTACAAGAAGCAGGCGATTATCCCCGCATGAACCACGAAGGATCTTCAGAGCCAACGGGCGAAACGATGGAGCCAACAGGAGGAATGATTACCTTAGAACACGGGTATCCGTATGAAGTTATTCGCGATTTATTGCAAAAAGGACACCAGGTAGGCTATATGAGTGGTATTTATGGTGGCTACCAATGCATTATGTACGATCCCGTTCGTAAGGTGTACTACGGTGCGACAGAATCTAGAAAAGACGGCCAAGCGACTGGATATTAAACATGTATGCGAGCCGCATTTTCACAGGTCACGAATGGCTAGAGAATAAGGAAATCTCCGTCACAGATGGTCGTATTTCGGCTATTTCGAACGGGCGTGGCGTGGCCTCTGAAAACATCCTTGTTCCCGGATTTATCGACTTACAAATTTATGGAGGTGGCGGGATTTTATTCTCGAATCACCAGACAACAGATTCGATTCAGGCTACCTTTAATGAGCACCATAAAACAGGAACTGTTGCTTTTCAAATTACACTGAACTGCTCGCCGGCTGCCTCCATGTGGAAAGCCATCGACGCCTATAAAAACTACAAGGGTGAAGGACTGGTGGGTTTGCACTTAGAGGGCCCATTTTTTAACCCGTTTAAAAAGGGTGCTCATGACGAGGCCTATGTCCAAAAACCTTCCTTAGAGTTTATCCGTGAGCTGATCGCGCGCACTGAAGGCGTTCCCACCTACTTAACAATTGCTCCTGAAATGTTCAGTCCGCAAGAACTGACTTTACTACTGGATAGTGAAATTATGTGCTCCTTAGGGCATAGCGATGCGACCTATTTAGAAGCGATGGATGCCATAGAAAAAGGCGTTTCTCGTATCACGCACCTATTTAATGCGATGTCACAATGGCAATCGCGTCAACTTGGTTTAGTAGGGGCCAGCTTCGATTCCGATGCCTGGACGAGCATTATTGCGGATGGTTTACACTGCGATTTTAAATCGCTGGAACTGGCTTATCGCCTGAAAAAAGGCCGGCTATTTTTGATCACGGATGCGGTGACGAATGATGTATCGGGTCCGTATTCGTTTTTGGCCAAAGACGGTCGTTTCACTAACGAGGCGGGGGTACTTTCCGGTTCCTCTCTAACCATGATTGAAGCGATTCAAAACTGTGTTCGAAAGGCTTCGATTCCACTGGAGGAGGCGATTAGAATGGCCACCATTTATCCAGCAGAAGTGGCAAATTTAACTGAATTAGGGAGTATTGAGGTAGGGAAACGAGCTTGCTTTGTGGAGCTGAATCCTGCCTTAGAGGTTGTACAGGTTTGGTACGATGGAAAAGCCTTATTAAATTAGGCTATGATTTCATTCCCTTCGAAGCAGCCACACGTTCAGACGACGATTTTCACCAAAATGTCCGCCATGGCGCTCGAGCATGGGGCCTTAAATCTTTCGCAAGGATTTCCAGGGTTTGATTGTGATCCTGCTTTACAAGAACTGCTTCAATATTATTCAAAAGGGCATAACCAATATGCTCCGATGGCTGGCGTTCCCGCCTTGAGGCAATCATTAGCCGCAAAAACATCGTCATTTTATTCTATTCCAGTCGATACAGAAACGGAAGTGACCGTCGTTTCAGGAGCCACAGAAGCCATTTTTGCAGCGGTTCACTGCTGTGTTTCTCCCGGGGATGAGGTGATTCTATTCGACCCAAGTTATGATGCTTATGACCCCATGGTTCGACTAGCGGGAGGAATTCCAGTACATATTCCTTTGAAGGCTTCTCGAAATTTTGCCATTGATTGGGAGGAATTATCTCGTCACGTTAACCCACGCACACGTGCGATTATGGTCAATAGTCCGCACAATCCAACAGGAGCTATTTGGTCAATGGCGGATTTGGATGCCTTCGCGGAGATCGTAAAAGGAACCAATATCTTGATTATTTCAGACGAGGTGTATGAACACATCGTCTTCGATGGGGCGCAGCACGCGAGTGTTTTATTGCATCCAGAATTGCGTAAGCGCAGTTTTGTGTGTGGATCTTTTGGCAAAACTTACCATATCACGGGTTGGAAAATGGGTTACTGCATTGCGCCGGAATTCCTTACATCCGAATTTAGAAAACTACATCAATGGGTCACTTTTTCGAGTGCGACACCCATGCAATATGCCCTTGCAGACTATCTAAAAGAGCCCGCACATTACCTGGGTTTATCTGATTTTTACCAAAAAAAGCGCGACCTATTCGCCTCCCAATTCACTAGAAGCGCTTGGAAAGTCCTCCCGAGCGCTGGAAGTTTCTTCCAATGCCTTGATTATTCTGCTATTTCATCAGAAAAAGATGTCGATTTAGCGGATCGTTTGACCCGCGAAATTAAAGTGGCCTCTATCCCTGTCTCGGTATTCTATGAAACGGATCCAGGTGATAAAATCCTGCGATTCTGCTTTGCAAAGGAGGATGAGGTGCTGGTTGAAGCAGCAAAGCGACTTGTCCAACTCGCATAGAATATCAGTTTCTTGGTTAATTCAGCTCATTTTTAGGCGTTTCCGTTATTTTCCAAAAAACAATCCTACATTTACCCCGGCCTTAGTGATCGAAAGGCGCATCTGTTCCCCCCTTCATTTATTCCCTGTTTACCCCATTTTTAGGGTGATCACGCTTTTGCTAACCACTAGATGAATAAGGTATGTCGTTTTATCACAACTATGTCGGAACATTGCCGATTCCTGCAACAGAAAAAGAGGCGCTTTTGGATGCTAAAATGCTTTCTGAGCACCATTTATATCTACATTTAATAGGCTACCTCGCGCCAGCCTTTCCCCAGGTAAGTTCTTCTCAACTAGAGGCGCTTTCTTTAAGTAGTTACCTTTATTTTCGATTTCTCTTAAGCATTGATCAGTTGATTGATACCTCACGTTTCTCTTTAGGTGAAATGCGTTGGGGCTTTGAATTTTATGAAAAAGCCATGCGAGGGCTTGCGGGCTTGTATCCAGATGATAGCCCGTTTTGGGAGAAGTTTAGTTCCTTGAAAATGAGGTATTTTAGCTCTCTTATTTCAGAGAAAAAAGGGTCTCTTAAAAAGATCAAGATGACGCCTGAGCTTTTCCAAGAAATAGCGATTGGGAAATCTGCTATGAGCCTTGCTGCCGTAGATTCCCTTGCGTGTTTAGCTGGTTCCGCCTCTATGCGAGATGAACTAATCGACTGCATTTCCCAGCTTCATATTGGGCTTCAATATATGGATGATATCGATGACTTTAAAGTCGATTTCAAAGAGGGTCAATGGACATACCCCATGTATTTAACACAAGAATACTTAAAAGAAAATGGCCTGATCGTTCAGGATCCTACCCTTTTGCATAAGTATTTATATGTATCAGGAATCGCTCAAAAAAACATGAGATTAGCGGTAGCACATTTTGAAAAAAGTGCTGATTTAGCAACTTCTGCGGGACTACCCTTATTTGTTAACTTTCTAGAAAAGCAAGTAAGTAAGTGTCAATTTCACTTACAAGAAATAGAGAATTTATTCCTAAAAACACAAATTAAATCAGAGAAAAGCTTTGAGTTAGTGGAACAGAACTCGTTAGCTTCGGCTATTCAGTCTGCCCTCACCTATATTGAGAAAAACATCAATGACTCCTTTGAATGGACTGATTTTCTAACATCAGCTGGACAAAGTAACACCTGGACAAGTTCTTATGTAGGAATGATGATCGCAGAGATAAATAGCCTGCACCCCATATTAAAATTAGTTCTAAAAAGAGGGGATTCCCTCTCATCTAATGCATTCAATGATTCCAGTATACCTGATGGAGATACGGTTAGCTTTATCCTTGGCTTTCAACAAGCATCCGGAATTGATGTAGATCCGAATTTGATTACTAGATGGCATGAATTCATGGATGAAGACGGCGGATGGGTCACTTATCGGGACCAAAAGGCCTTGCGTCTTAAACTTGAATTACCAGAAGAGACCTCCCTTAAAGGCTGGACGAGTTCTCATGCTTGCGTTACTGCAGCGGCTGCTTATGTGTTAGCTAAAATTCCTTCCTTGAGATTGGACTATGAAATAAGCTGTCTATATCTAGCAACGTTATTGGAGAATAAAAACAGATGGACCTCCTATTGGTGGACGAGCGATATCTATGCAACAGCCTTTGCTATGCAAGCATTATCACATCATCCAGATTTTAAGTCGATTTGTGAAGCTCCAGCACTTTGGTTGATAGGAGAACAACACTCAAGTGGTTGCTGGCCTAATCCGATGACAAATGAGTCTAATGCATTTTACACCGCTTTGGCCATCAAGTCATTGATCGCCTATGATGCAATGAGCTTTCAGGATTCAATATCCAAGGGAGTGAAGTGGTTACTTGCTCATCAGACAGAAGATGGTAGCTGGCAAACAAATCGAATTTTAAGAATTCCAGCCACTGATGTGACGGATCCGTCCACCATTACACATTGGAGAAAAAGTTCCTTCGGGGTTAATTGTCTTGTGGATGACCACAACCGAGTTTTTACAACAAGCACCGTGTTAAATGCTTTGCATCATTATTCAACTGCATCATGCTTCTAAGAGAAAACATACAAATAAAGCCTTTTGATGCAAGTCGAAATGTCCTTCAGGTAGATGAAAATAGGCATTTTCTACTCAATCAAGCGACTTCAGACTTAGTAGAAATTCTATCCTCTAGCTCTAATTTAATGGAGGCTCACAGATCATTTAATAAAGTTTTTAATCATTCACTTTCTTACAGAGCTTTCAATGATTTAATTGATTACAAATTAGGGGGCTATCACATTTTAAACAGGGATGCTGTAACACTAAAACCTGGCATCAAGAATACGTATTTAAAACTTAAACTCCCGTTACTCAATGCTCGGACAGCACAGCTTTTATCATTAGCAATTCAGCCTTTTTTCAAGCCTCTGGTATTTTGGTTTTCGATAGCGGGAATATCCATGTTCCTAGTGGGCATGGTGCTTAGTTTCACATGGCCAAAATTGAGCCAAGTAAATTCCTTAACCTTAAGTTTCTTGATTTACCCTACCATGCTAATTCACGAATTAGGACATATTGCGGCATGTGCAAAGGCCAAGTTGAAACATGGTGGGATTGGTTTCGGGTTTTACTTCGTATTACCGGTGATGTATGCTGAAATCACGAACATCTGGATGGGGAATAAGGAACAAAGAATCATTGCAAACTTAGGAGGCATATTTGCAGAACTGCTTTATGCTGGAGTACTGGGTATTATTTACCTTCTTTCGCAATCTGAGATCTTCTTATTCGCCTGCATGTCTATCAGCACCTTTGTGCTTTGGGAGTTTAACCCATTTGTCCGATTCGACGGCTATTGGTTGCTGTCCGATCTAACGAATACGCCTAACTTGGTAATAAAGTCAAAGCGCGTTCTTCTTAACGTATTTAGTAAATCCACATTCGAAAATTGGAAGTCAAATAAGTTCAAAATAAGCGCGAGCCCTAAGGCTATTTTTCTATTCGGATATGGCCTTATCAATACCTTCTTCATTTTACTCCTTTTAGGTTATACGTTTATCACCTATCAGAAGGAGATTATTCAATTCCCCTTTTCGCTCTATCAAATTCTGTTAAAAATAAGTCGTTGGGATTTCGCTATCAAGGATATAAATGGTGCACTACTTTCCATTCTGCTATTCTATATCCTTACCATTCGATATCTGATCATTCAATATAAATCAATTACCAAATGATATGAAGACCTCCCAAAACTTGCTTTAAAGGGTCAGCAAAAATGGGAATAAATAGACCCTCTAACCATTAATAACACTTATTATGAAACCTGTAAAAAACAGTATTGCCCCAGAATTAATTGCTCTATTTGAAGTAGAGGAACTTGAGGAGCGTCTTGAAAACAAATGGACAGCTTCGGTTTCTACTACCACAAATCAGAATACCGGTACCTCAGTCACAGCAAGTGCCAGTGTCCAATTTGAATAGACGTTAAAATGGAGGAGAGCCTATGCACTCCTCCATTTTAAATTGTTTTTATACCCTTCATTCTAACATATTCCGATGACAAAGTATCTATACACCTTATTTATTCTATCTATTCTTCCATTTACCTGTTTAGCACAAACTACCATTACTGGTCGAATTATTGATGCGCAAACAAGCGAAAAAATAGCATTTGCCTCTATATCCTCAAATCAAGTAAGTACATTAACAAATGAAGAAGGGAATTTTAATTTACAGGTGAAAGAACTTCCAGTTGTACTAGTGATATCTCACCTTAATTATGGAAAATTGAGTCTTCAAATGGCGGAAAACACAGATCAAACCATTCGTTTGAAGGCCATTCCCATACTACTTCCAGAAGTACAAATTGGGAACTATGCCCGAGAATTAGTCTCGCATGCCGCCCAAAAATTGATGGATAATTTTCATACAAAGTTTTACGGGAAAGCTCTCTACAGACAAAGCACGCAGATTAATCATCAAACTACCGAATGGCAGGAAATCATCTATGCGACTAAATCTAGTAATAGTCGCTTAGAAGGAACTACCATTTTGAAAGGTCGATTTGCGGCTCAAGAAGCCATTTATAAATTTGAGGACTTCTCCTATTTTACCAAAGCCTACGGACTCATCGACCTTGATACAAATAGACACGCTGTCATCAGTTTAACAGGTAGTGATCTCTACAATTACAGCGTCGCGAACTTACGAAAAGAGCGTGATCGAGAAATAGCAGAGATCCACTTTACTTACAAAGTGCCCACTCAAGTAACCTCCAAATACGGTACTGTTTTTATAGACACGGACTCGTATGATATTTTGAAAATTACCTTTACCACCCACTCCGATTTAGGATTGAAAATGAAAAATAAGCATCCTCTTTGGGTAATGAAAATGGTCAATCCGAAATATGAATTTGAAATAAGCTTTAAAGATTTAGCCGGTGGCCGATCGATAGAGTACTTGAAAGTAAATTACAATGTAGATTACCACTTAAAAAAAGAAATTCATCCCGTTCAAGTTTCCTCCTTGACCTACCTTTATGAAACAAGTCTCCAAGCACCCCAAAATGTCTCCTATGAAAAAGCAAATTCAGGTGGAAATGATAGAGAGGTAATCAAAAAATTCGCTTATGAGCCTGAATTTTGGAAAAGAAATGATGTGGTGGAACGAACTCCTGCACAAGAAAAAATCATTCAAAATTTAGAGAAGAGGGGTTCGTTTGGGAATGCGATGAGTAAAATAAAAGAGTGATATCAACTATAAATTATCAGTTAGTTGATATTTTATTTGAGACCTTTTTATTTCTGTTGTTAATCTAATAAACAATCCTACATTTACCCCGGCCTTAGTGATCGAAAGGCACATCTGTTCGCCCATCATAAAATCCATGTGACTTTAGTGCACAACATGGGAATGGTGTACCCCGAAAAACCAATTAAGAGTAGGGAGAAAAATTAAATTTTAAAGGCGATGAAAAAATTAAATCTATTTGTTGGACTACTATTCTCCATTTCGATTTTGAGCTTAGTGAAAAGTCATTCAACTATCCCAAGCGCAAAAGCAGCCGCAGCTATTGCAGACCATTATGGTTGGAATCAAAAAACAGCGTATGTTGCTGGAGCTGTTGGCGTTTATGGTGGCGCCGTTATAGGTGGCGCCATCGGAACATATTTTGGTGGAAACACCGTCTTAGGAGGCCGAATCGGCGGTTTTTTAGGCGGGCTTTAATTTGAATTACACTAAAAGAAGAGTTGTTATTTCAACTCTTCTTTTCTTATAACCCACGGAACGAAATATGGATATCAATCGATTTAAATTTGCATTTATTTTAACTGGATTGCCTGTATTCGTTATGATAGTTTCCTTCATAGCAGGTGTCGTTTTAAGTAAAAAACAACAAAAATTAGACTCATTTAAACAGTTTAAATCTTCCTTTGATTGGGTAAACTTCAGCCTATTAAGTGCTGCTTTATTTATATTAAACTTTGCATTTTTTCCCCTGCTACAAGCCTCTGAAAAAAGTGAAATAGAGAGTACATCAATTGCGGTTGCATTTGTCATCCTATTGGTCAGTCTAGGCCCAATATTATTCCCTTTAATTGTACTCTTGCGTTCTAAAAAATATGAATCCAATCATGATTTAGAGCGAATGGTAAATGTTGAGATGAATACGGATGTTAAAATTAGAATCATTAATCAAAACTTGGTTAATGCATTTGCGACCGGTGTTCTTCCGTTTTCAAAAATTATCTTATTAGGGGCTCCTCTATTTAAGCAGTTTACAAAAGATGAACTAAAAGCAATCATTGCGCATGAGATAGGACATACAAGAAAGCATCATTTACTTTACTTGACCCTTATTATGATCTTGATTCAGATTTCTTTACTGATTTTACATCAATTTTTCATACTCCCATTAATCTCGCTATATGGTCTTGGTTGGGTATACAAAGGTGTCTCCATAGGAATTCTCTTCGTGTTAGGGAATGAAGTTTTTAGTTATTTCCAAAGAAAGACAGAGTACTCTGCCGATAAATTCGCCGCAGAAGCTGTAGGAAAAACGAACTATGCAAACGTATTAAGAAAACTGGACGAAGTGACAGGGGGAAAACTTCAATCTAAAACAGCTACTCACCCTACTTTAAACGAAAGATTAAATCACATTGAGATTTCAATCAAAGATGTATAAAGCCATAAAAATTGCTATTTGTATGGCATGCTGGTTAATAGGATTAGCTGTTTCCAGTTTAATGAATTTCAATACACTTGAAATAACTAAAGGAAATCATTCCATTTATGCTTCCATGTCCTATTTTGAAATTTTTTATTTTCTCTTTAAAACTAATAGTATAGTAGGACTTCTTTGTTGCTATCTAGGCTATATATCAGGCGGATTTATTACTCTTTTTGTTCTATTATTCAATGGGTATATTTTTGGAATGTCTTTTTTCCCAATTCTACCATTGCAATCTACAGGATGGATACAAAATCATTTATTGCTACAATTACTGGGGCATGTTCCATTTGAAATAATTTCATTTAGTCTATTTGGTGCGGTTGGATTAGGTGGGTTTGATTGGGTATTAAACCTGTATCGTGACAATGAAATCGCGTTTAAATTACCTCATCCCAGAACACTTATTGCCCCTTTTTTAATTCTACTTTTTGCCACTACCCTGGAGAGTTATGCCATCTATCGCTAACAAAAATGCCTCATTGAAAACGCTAATAGGACTACTAATTCTCTACCTCCTAATTAAAATCGTGTTTTCGATTATTTCTATTGAGCTTTTTATTCAACACTTACCTGAAGAGACAAAATTAATCACCCGGATAACAGCTATTTTCTCAACCGTTTTTTCCTCCATTAGTAGCTGGCTTCCTATCTTGGCACTCTTTTTCATTGTTTGGTATGCCTCGAAATTATGTTTTGAAAATTTATTAATTGATCCTATTATCAAAGCATATCAAACCACCATCGTGATATTGATAGCCGCTGAAGTGTTAAAACTTGGATTAGTTTGGTTGTTTTTAGTGGATGAAATTATACTTATTGACTTAAGCGCCAATAATTTAGTTCAGCAAATAGAAGGCACTCATTATCATCTATTCAGCCGATCTACCGATAATGTTGCTGTAGGGGCATCCTGTTTATTTTTTTATCTTGAATTAGACCAACAAATAATTCCCAAAATGGTGATTAGTACCATATACGCGATAGCATTCCTACTGATTAACCTCATATGAAAGTCATACAAAGTTTTTGGACTAAACCTTTTACAAATCCAGCTTCTACTTCATTTGAATCTAGATTTCAAGGTGGCTTTAATGAAGATAAACAATTTATTTTCACCTGGGCTTTATCGCTCTTAAGCATTAAAGAGTATTTTCCTTCCGTCCATTTAGTAACTGATACCCCTGGAGAAAAGGCATGGATTGAATTCTTTGAATTTCCCTATGATTCCTATTCCACAGGATTAGATGAAATTGAAGATATGCCTTCTGATTTCTGGGGAGCAGGTAAACTTCAAACTTATGCAAGCACAAATGACCCTTTCGTGCATTTCGATGTCGATGTGATTTTAGGAAAAGAATTCAACATATCAATTGTAGAAAATAACTTAATCGCTGAATTCCAGTACGATGATAGCCTATTGAAACGCTATGAATTAATTGTTCAAAAGCTAGTTTCTTCTAAAGTAGTGATGTCTACTGAAATCCTAGAAACAATCCGCCAACCTTATTTTTCTTACTCCGATTATAACCTCGGTATTACAGGGGGGAGAGACGTTGAGTTTATGAACAACTATGCAAAAAAGGCTTTAGCAGATTTAAGAAAAAATATTGCCTATGCTTCAAAAAATGACAAAATACAGTGCTCATTTTTAAACTGTTTTTTCGAGCAATTTTACTTCTATATTGAAGCTACAAATCAATCGAAAAAAGTAGATAAACTAATCGAAAAAACCATCCTGGTAGATGTCGATTATCAAAAACAAAAAATAGCATCAGGAATCAAGCATTTAGACTTCGTTCATTTACATGGGGGATACAAAAGATTGTATCCAAATTTATCCGAAAAATGGCTGAGCGAATTATACCCAGACTTCTACAGACACCTCCAAAAAAAGTTAGCTTATATAGAATCAAGATCGCTCTGATCTAATTCAAATACTTTAATGCAATTTCTTCTCCTATTTGCTCAAGAATTTCGGCAGCGCGAGCTAAAGAATCGCTCGAATTTAACGCACTGGATGAAATGGTAAAAACATCATTCTCGTCTAAAAAAAGAGGAAAATTCAATGACCTTTCGAAAGCCCCTGAGACAAGTATTGTCTGCTTAAATACTTTGTCACATCGCTTCACCACTTCGGAAACTACCTTACCTCCCCAGGTAGAGGAGTCAATTTTTCCTTCGCCTGTGATTATAAAATCTGCCTTCAATAAAGCCCGGTTAAAATGAACTTTGTCCATCACCCAGCTAGATCCAGAGACAATATTCGCATGTAAGAAAAAACGAGCACCAGCTCCCAATCCACCTGCTGCTCCAGCGCCTGCTTCAGTAGCAATAGAACCGAAGAATGTAGCTATATTATTTAGACCTTTGTCTAATTGTTTAATTACTATAGCCGAAGCTCCCTTTTGCCCCGCAAAAACATGGGCTGCACCAGAAGGTCCAGCGAGTGGATTCTCCACATCTGTGACAACGGTGAAGTCACAAGGTGCTAAATCTATAGATTTAATGGAGGCAATTTGAATCAAGTTTTCGCCAGTTGGGGTTAATTCATTCCCGTCACGGTTTAAAAATTTCCAACCTAAAGCTGCAGCCATCCCAATCCCAGCATCGTTGGTGGCGGAGCCACCGATCGTCAAAATGATTTGAGTGGCACCGCGAGAGAGAGCATCTGCAATTAAAACTCCCGTTCCGAAAGTAGTCGTTTTTGAGGGATTACGCTCCTTTGTGCTTAATAAAACAAGACCAGAGGCGCGGGCCATTTCGATGTAAGCCGTTTTTTGGTCGGCTAAATACAAATAATCGGCCTGAATGGGACGCATTAGTGGATCAAATGTGTCTACCGTAATCCAGGTGCCGCCATGTAATTGCTGAACGACTTCTAGGGTCCCTTCGCCGCCGTCAGCGAGGGGCATTTTGGTTAATGTGGTCTTAGGGCGACGTTTTTTAATCCCCTTTTCTAAGGCTTCACAAACTTGTGAGGCACTCAGCGACCCTTTGAACTTATCAGGAGATATTAATACGTGCACGGCTATGAATTTATGTCGCAATTTACCGACAATTCCTTAAATTTAAAGCATGAGAATTTTCGCGACACTTGCCTTATTGCTTATCGTTTCCGTATCATGCACCAATCAACCAGATTTAGCTGGTTTTGATGTGGAAGCATTTAAAAATGACCGTGGAAGCTGTGCCGGGACAAGAGAGAAACAAATCGACTGGTTGAAAACTCATAAAATGACCTGGAAGGGAGTGAGCTCGAATGATTTGGAAGACATCCTAGGAAAGCCCGATATACAACAATTAGCGGATCGGAATCAAGAGTATTACATATACTACTTAGAAAAAGGGTCTCATTGCAAAAAAAATGAAAAACCGTCTGCCGCGCGTACCATGGCATTCCGTTTTAGCGCGATGGGTTTAACAACCGAGATTACCTTTCAACAAGGATTGCCTTAATGTTCATACCTGAACTTCAAGAAAGTAAATAGGCTAGGGGTTTCCCGTCCTAGCCTACCTCTTTATTTTAATGCTCCGTAGATTATATTTTCTACCTTTTCTTGGTAATCGCCATGAGAGTTAGGCGTGTGCTGTGACATGATCAAGACGATCATTTTTTCTTTCGGGTCTGCCCAATAGGTCGTGCCATAGTAGCCTCCCCAAGAGAACGATCCCTTGTTTCGCATCTTACGATTTGCCGATTTTTCGCCCACTAACATAAATCCTAAACCAAAGGAATCATCCCCCAAAGGAAAGTTAGGGCTCACCATCAATTCAGCTGTGCGTCGGCCGATGATTTGTTTTCCGTTGTATTTTCCTCCATTTAAGATGCATTGTAAAAAGATCGCATAGTCAAATGCGGTAGAGGAAAGTCCTGCTCCGCCAGAAAAGAACGTCTTCTTAAATAAAGGGTAGGCCGGGTTAATTCCGCGGAAAGTGGGTGACCAAGTGATGATTTGGTTCTTCTCATTCTCCGTGTAAACCGTAGGCAAGCGAGATCCTTTTTCAGCTGGCAGGTTAAAATAGGTATCCTTCATGCCTAAAGGAATAAAGACGTTTTTTGTCAAATAGGCTTCTAATGTTTCTCCACTGACTACCTCGATTAAGCATCCTAATACATCGGTATTCAAGCCGTAAGTAAATTTCTCACCCGGATTATGAATTAGAGGCAACGTTCCTAATTTAGTAATAGCTTGTAAAAGAGTGGTTCCATTGTCGCCTAGGCCAGATGGAATCCCAGCTTTTGCATAGATCGCCTTCATTTTATCCGAACCGATTCCGGCATAATCGATGCCCGAAGAATGAGTCAATAGATCACGAATAGTAATTTCGCGTTTGGCTGGTTCTGAACTATACGAAGAGTCGGCCGGGTTGAAATCCTTTAAGACACGTGGTGATTTGAAAGTAGGAATAAAGTCAGATAAAGGCTGGTCTAACTGAATTTTACCTTGCTCAAAAAGTTGCAAGATCCCTAAGCTTGTTAGTGCTTTTGTCTGAGACATAATACGAAAAATAGCGTCCGCCTGCATCGGTTTCTTGGTCGCTAAATCCGCATAGCCATGACCCTTATAATGAACTAACTGATTATTCTTCACAATCAAGGTAACCGCCCCCACTAGGTGGTTCTTTTCCACATAGGACTTAATTAAAGCGTCTACACCTTCTAATTTTTTCAAGTCAAAATCTGCAGTTGTTTGAATAACGGGAGATAGCACTTGAGCCACTAAGGAAAGTGGCAACAAGAATAATAGTATTAATTTTTTCATTCGTCGGTTTTTATTTTTGAGTTAAATGGAAGGTTTAGTTGGTAAGCAAAGGACTGGTCTTTATCGTTATCTAAAACGTCCAAACCATACTTGATTTTCTCCATCGGAGTAGCGTCAAAAGTGCCAAAAAGACGATCCCAAAAAGCAAAGATATTTCCATAATTCGAGTCCGTCTGAGGGCGCTCAAAATGGTGGTGAACCTTGTGCATGTTAGGTGAGATGATAACGTAAGACAAAGCGGTGTCTAACCAAAGAGGTAAACGGATGTTCGCGTGATTGAATTGAGAAAGAACGACGCTGAGGCTTTGGTACAAAAACACAATCCACATAGGTGCGCCAGAAACTAAGATCGCTAAAATAGCGAAGACTGCGCGTATTACACTTTCGCCTGGATGGTGGCGATTCGCCGTGGTGGTGTCTACCTGCGTATCGGCGTGATGTACCATGTGGAATTTCCAAAGTACCTTCACTTTATGCTCTATCCAATGGACTAAATAGGCTCCCACCAGATCCATCAGCAGTAAGCCCACGATTAAAAAGGCCCAGCTAGGTAATTCAACCCAGTGTAAAATCCCAAAATGCGCCTTTGACGTCCAGTCGCTAGCTGCCACTAAAAGTACCGCAAATGGGAAATTAATGGCGATGGTGGTAAAGGTAAAAAAGAGATTGAGAAGAGCGTGAGACCCTTTTTTATACCCAAATTTTACTAAAGGAATCCCCGTTTCAATTATCCAAAAAAGGGTAATTCCTCCGGCTAATATCAGTGCACGATGTAGGCTAGGGATGGTCGCAAAATAAGATTCAATCATAGTATTCTTTCTAAATAAGCTATCAGATAGGTTATAAATTTAGAAAGAAATTATTTAATTACTCTTATTTCCACACGTCGATTTAATGCCATCCCCGCTTTGGTTTGATTCGAGGCGGTAGGCTTATTTTCCCCGTAGGCTTTAAGCTTTAAGCGATTCGATTTTATCCCCTGCTTTTTAAAGTAATCCATGACCCCTTCTGCTCGGTATTTTGAAACCAATTGATTGTTTTCTACTGAACCAAAATTATCTGAATGTCCGTCGATTTGAATTTTCAACTCGGGATGTTCTGTTAAAATAGACAGCATCGGCTGTAACTTTTTGATGGACTCGGCTACTAATTCCCACTTATTGGTTAAATAGAGAATGATGGTTTGAGAGCTAATCGTATACTGTTCTGCTTTTTGCTTTGCCTGAGCTAATTCGTTCGCTGCAACTACAGCTGCTTCGGCCGCCGCTTTTTCTTGTTGTATTTTTGCCGCTGCTGCATCTGCTGCCACCTGAGCCGCTGCCTGAGCTGCTGTCTTTTCTGTCGCTGCCTTTGCTTCAGCAGCTGCTTTTGCCATAGCTTCTTCCTTCGCTTTAGCCGCTGCTTTTAATCGAGCATCTTCTTCTAACGCTTTGGCCTTCTCCTCTTCTTTCTTTTTCCCTGCCTTGTCCCCTATATGATATACAATGCCAAAAGAGGTGCTATTATTTGTCCCTCGAACGGATCCTATTTTAAAGCCCGCCTCTGTCGACTGCGCCATTGGAACGGCTAAATTCGTTTGAGCGATTAAAGAGAACTTTGAACTCAAACGAATATCTATGCCTAATCCTCCAGCCGCATTTAATTCATACGCATTGCCTGGGAATCCTACATCACGACGTGCAGAAGCATCCGCCCCAACGTGCACAAAAGGATTCCAAGTGGAAGATGTCGTTTTAGGTAAAATAAAATAGCGAAGGTTCCCGCCTAAAGTAATATGCTTATTATTCCAAATTCCGGGTTCTAAATAATCCCCTTGGAATGAGGCCAATGTAGTTACCGTGATGGCAAGGTTAGCTGATTTTTGTCGAGTAAACTGAAGCCCTAAGTGGTTAAATGAATTGTATTCGTCTTTTGTCGTCAATCGATTTTTTATCCACATGTTCGTCGGTCCTGCAAGGATGGCGATGGATTTATCCATTTCTTGACCTAGTAAGGACGTGGTTATCAATAAAAAGCCTAACACTAATTTTCTCATAATTTCTTTTTTCGTAAAAGAGCCTCATTAGAGCTCTCGCTATGATTATCGAAATTAGATAGATTAGGCCAAAACCATTTTAGGATGTTGTTCGGAAATTAAAATATAGAACAACTTCATAAAAAAGGGAGCCATTTTCGTGGCCCCCTTTTTCTTTATTTTACGATACTGATTTCTACTCTTCGATTTAGCTTTCTTCCTTCCGGCGTTTTATTGGTTGCCGCAGGTCTAGTTTCACCATGTGCAATCGCAATAATTCTTTTTTCAGGTATTCCGTAACGGTATAAATAACGCAAAACTTTCATCGCACGAATGCGGGAAACTTTCAAGTTATTACGGAAAGTACCCTCATTATCAGAGTGGCCCTCCACCTTGATTTTCACCTCAGGTCTTGCCTTCATATTTGAAATAATGCGATTTAATTTTCCTTTGGTTTCTGGCATTAACTGACCACTATTACTGATGTAAAGTATGATAGTCTCAGAGAAGGCTTCATCAGAAATAACAACCGGCTTTTTCTCTTTCTCCTTCGGAGCAACAACTTCCGTTACTACAGGTTTCTCTACTGGCGCAGGAGCCTTCGGTTTCTCCGCTGGTGCCGGTGTAGGAACCTTCGGTTTCTCCACTGACGCAGGAGCCGGTGCAGGAGCCGGATTCTGCTTTAGGATAGGAGCAGCTTCCATCGGTATAGCCTCTTTCTCCTTTTTAATTTGTTCTTCTAAAGGCAACTTCTTTCTCGCCTTGACTACCTGAGCTGCTGCAGCTTTTTCCTGTTCTTGCTTCTGTACAAGTGCCTGCGCATCAGCCTTTAATTTTAAAATTTCTGCTTCTGCTTCCGCCTTCGCCTTTGCGATAGCTGCCTCCGCATCTGATTTTGCTTTTAGGATTGCCTCCTCTTTTGCTTTCAGGTCATCTTGGATTTTCTTCTCCGCTGCGATTTTAGCCAAACGTACATTTTCTTCCGCTTGCAACTTCTCGCGAACGGTATTCAGAGAGTCCCGCACAAAAGCCTTGCGCTTGGCGATCGCTGCTTCTTTCGCCGCTTTCTTTTTAGGTCCTAGGTAGTTAAAGTGGTAGACGACGCCTACCGAAACGGTCGTATTTAGACCTCTTGTTTTGGCAATATTGAATTCCGATTCATTGATTTGAACCATGGGAATCGACAAATTAGTTTGAGCTAAAAGGGAGAAGTTTTGATATACTGGTACATCAATACCGATGCCTCCCAAGGCATGTAATTCATATGCATATCCCAGGAAACCTACGTCCTTGCGAATCATTCCTTCCGCCCCTATTTGGTAAAAGGGATTAACCTTGTGTTTTTTGTTCGCGTTTAATACAAAGGAACGCAAAGCGGCGGAACCTGTTAAAAATTTACTGTCCCAAGTGTCTCCCCCTTTAAACCCGGCTAAGCCTGTGAAAGCTAAATCCCATTTAGTTGATTTGCGTAAGGAATATTGAAAACCCCAGTTAGTTAACGATCTGAATTCGTTTCTATTTGTGGAACGATCAACGGTCCATAAGTCGGTCACACCGCCTAACATACCGAATGACTTTTCGCTCTCTTGGCCTAACAAAGTGCCACTTATTAATAGAAAACCTAGTAGTAATTTTTTCATCTTTTTTTATTTACAATTTTGTGCGATCGCCGCAGCAGCATCAGGATACGATTTTAGTTGAGCACGTTGAAAGCTAGCACAAGCCTCTGGTTTTTTACCCAGTGATAATTGAGACATGCCTCCAAAGTACGCTGATTTGCCGGAATTATTTCCGGGGTGTTGTTCGGATTTGGCAAAATAGATCAAACTTTCCGCGAAACGTTTCCCAGCATAAAAGCAGATTCCCGCATTCTCTAAGTGGGTGAAATTTCCCGGATCCATTTTAGACATTTCTATGTAAGCCTGAGCCGCTTGAGTATATTTTCCTTGAACAAAAAGTGCATTTCCTTTAGCGGTTAGTGCCTGCAAAGAACTACTTCCCCCCATCAACAAAGCACGGGTAGGATTTAAGATGGCGGTATCAGCTGGGAATTTTTTTAAGGTCTGATTCAGCGTTTCTAACAAAGCTTTATCGGTTCCTTTTTTCGCCTCAAACATCCCTAGTAGGTATTGATTCCAAGTGATTGCGATGTCATTGTTCGCCTCTAAAGAGACCTGAAGTGCCCGCTTAATCTCGTTTGTGTCCTTCAATTTTGCCGAAGTAAAAATGATGTTCTTGTAATAACTGGATGCGCGTGGCCAGGCATTAAATGCCCGTTTCGCATAAAAATGAGCTGAGTCCAATTTATTCTGTGCCGCATAAATCGAGGTACGCAAGAAGTCGTTATAATGCAAGAACGGATTGTCGTTTTCGCTTTCATTCAAAGCGCGCAAGGCATCCTCCCAGCGTTTATCACGAATGTAATACCGCGAAAGCATTGCCTTCATGGGTAAGGTAGACGATGAAAGATTAGGCATGTCTGGAAGCTTTTCTACATCGACAGTCGCCATTTTAGGATCTGAATTCACTTCGCCCATCACGAATTTTTGGATCTTTAAAGACTCGAACGTTTCGTTCGCGACATAAATGGATGGGACTAAAAGTGCGACCCCTAAGATACCGTACACTACCGGCATCGCCATAAAACTTCGTGCCGATTTATCCAGTGGGATCAACACCAAAGCAGCCGAAAGCGACAACATCGACTGCATCGCGGTCCGCTCTGCCGGGAAGTTCAATAGCGCATCCACCCCGTAACAGCTCACTGCTAAAAAGGCGATGATGACCATTAAGGGATCTCCGCGTTTGGTCCGCAAAAAAGATACCGTGTAATACAGTAAAAGCAAGAACATGCCTGAGAAACACAGGCCGCCTATCAGTCCTAAGTCAGCGAACATTTCAATGAAATCATTGTGCGCATGGTA
>JACCDS010024178.1_pt1 | contig 22353 bp, 12 predicted proteins | sample 7446441 | NCBI WGS metagenome assembly JACCDS01 (sample SAMN15323445, study PRJNA562643) | freshwater metagenome | isolation source: river surface water | place: USA:Blue River Watershed | collected 2017-08-17 | reverse complement strand
TAAAAACATTTAAGCCCTATATTTGCAGCCCTAAATGGACCTCTTGGCGAGGTAGCTCAGTTGGTTAGAGCACAGGATTCATAACCCTGAGGTCCCGGGTTCAAATCCCGGTCTCGCTACAAAGCCTGTCACCTAAGTGACAGGCTTTTTTCGTTTAAGGCAGCGTCACAAGCTTGCTTGTGTAAGCTGACGCGAATGAAAAAAGGCAAACTATTTGCGAAGCGAATGGTTTGAAAGGCTTTGGGTAAGGCGAACAGCGAGGATGTCGACGTAGTCGACAAATCCGAGACTATTTTAAATAAGAAAAGATGAGCGAGAAGTGAAACGGAGTTGGCAATGCCGTAAAAAAAGAGATAATTGAGATATTTGATTACACCGAATTCATTATCAGGAGATCCTAGGATCATGCCCTACTGGGCCCACAGCCGAAAGGCCACATTATTAAGGGTGTATGCTATTAAAAGTTTAGGCTCTTTTTATTTGGCTTTACTTCTGATCAAGTTTTTTTGAGGAAAAACGGGTGTTCATGAAGGTGAATGCTTAGAAGATCATTAAATTTATCCTCCCCTATAAAAATTATTAGTAAATAAGAATTTCACAAATATGAATATTCCTTTTAAAATATTTCCTAATTCGGGATATAAAAATACACAATTCCAGATATTATTAAATAATAATGGAATTGACAAGATTGAAATTGAATTCGAAGGAAGAATACTGAAACAAATCAATGAGACCACAAATAGGATTATTGTACTAACTGAACTAAAGAAAGCAGGAAATTATATTGTCAATTGTTATTATGATGGAAAAGTATACAAACAAACTATCGAAGTATTAGATTCAATTAGACTTGGTTCAGGAGAATTGAAACAAAGTTACACTTTTGATGAAGTCGATTACGATTTTTATCTTATGAAAGATAGATTGTTAATTTATCACAAAGAAACGAAAGAGCTATTTACTGAAAACATCTTTCCGAGTGAAATATATAAAATTGACAATAGCAATCTTTTATTTATTACAAAATATATTAAAAATGAAGAAGAGTGTGCAACTTATGCTATATACTCTTTAAATACATTTCAGGTTGAATTTGAATTAAATAAGGACCACAGACAAATCGTATTTAATGAGGATGATTGTTTATTATGGATTAACGATGTAGAAGAAAGATTAGTAATTGGTTATGACTTAAGAAATTTTAATAAAGGTTCGTTTCAAGCAATAAAATATAATTATGAAAATTTTCATTATTATACAAAAGGCTACTGCTTATTTATTGAAACGAAAAACAATTTAATTATTTGTTCTATAAAAACAAAAAATGAAATTTCATTTGAAAAAAGTGAAAATTTATCTTTAGATTATAATGGCACAATTATAATAAATTATAATGATCATATTATCCTTAAAAAATTATCTGATGCATATCAAAGTGATATAAGTATTAAAAAGTATGAAGATTTCAGATTTGATATAAATGATTTTTTTTATTTAGGTAAAGAAATGAGATGCTCATACGAAAAGGATATTCAAGAAGAACTTGAATTACTAATAAATAAGTATAAACCTGCAAATGAAATTAAGGATAATTATATTAGAAAATATTTAAGTGATGATGATCGAGTTTCTCATAATAAATTTGTGTGCCAGTTTTATCCATTCAAAGAAGAGTGTTACATTTTGAAAGTAACAAATTCAAAAAAAGCCTCAGCTGTAATATATCGAAAAAGAAATTCAAATGAATGGCAAGGCGAAGTTGAAATTAAATTTGAAAATACTTGTCAAACATCGATTTACAAAAGCAATGGTAAACTAGTAGATGTAGGAATTATAAATGAAATACCGAATATTATCTATTCGAAAAATAAACTTATATACAGATTAAAGGATAAATCAATTTTTTTAGGTTTGAATTCTAATGAAAAATTAGAAATGGGTACTATAATAAAATATTTAAAGACGCCCTATAAAGAATACGTCTTTTTAGCAGTCGAAAAAGACACAATGTCAATAATAGACTTAGATAAAATCGAAAATCCGATTTTTAAAAAATGTCATGTATACAATATTGACAACTTTAATAAAAGTAAAGTATTATGGGTAGCAAATTTGTCAAATCCTGATCATATCATAATTAGTTCTTTGCAAGTATATACAGGAAATCCAATCCCAATTATTGATAATTGTCTTAAAGATTTTAAATACAAATCTTTAAATGAAGTTGAATTTTATAAAACATTCTTTAAAGTAAAAGATTTAGGTTTATTTGATATAAAAAATTCAAACAAAATAAGCGGAATTATAGGAGAAATAATTTCATCTTCAGAGTCATTTAAAAAGGTGATTTCGAGGAGAAGTAATTTAATGTATTTAAATACATTAAATTTAAATACCAATCATTATGAAGGTATTGAAGTAGATCTTCCTGTTAATAATTTTGATGAATCTTATTTATCTCCGAATGGTCAGTTTTTAGTGCTAAAGAGGTCTGGTGATCAATACAGCCTCTATGATATTGAGTTACAAGAAGAAACAAAGTTTTTTTCGGGAAAGTTTTTGGCTTTTTCAAATGAGGGTAATATTATTTATCAAGAAGGTGTTGGAAGATCAGCTGTTGTAAGGGACCCGCTGACATTTGAAGATATTACACCGGATAATTATCACTATTACCGATTTACAAGCCCAGACGGAAAATTATACTCACAATTATCGAATTCAATTAGATATTATCACAATATTAAAAAAGAATATGTATCTAGAGAAAAGTATGAAGAGCTAAGAGACCTGCTTTCCTCAAGTTCTAAAAAAGTTGTAAGTACAATCAAAGGAAATATCGAATTTAAGCAATGGTATTTTGAAAAATTTAATCATTTTTTTAGGGAAAGAAATATTAATGACATATCATATGTTCTAATTGATAATATTATTGAACCAAGAAAATATATTGAAATTGGAATTGTTGGGACTCGTGTTAAAGTATCTATTGATTTTCCAAGAGATCTTGTATTCTATAACTATTCTGCGTTTTCTTTTGACAATAAATACTTTGCTTATGTAGGTAAGCCCTCAGATAGGGGGTTGATAGTCTTTTCTAAAATTCATTTCGATGAGTTCAATAATAAATTAGAAATTAAAGAGATACGAGAAATAAGAAAACCTAAAAAGGCTGCATGGGTGTGCGCATTTTCATCTAATGGTTATTTTGCTACTTATGACAGTGTGCCTGTTACATTTTTAATAAAAATGGGCGATAACTTTTTTGAAGAAAATAGAGATTTAATCACGTATGAACAGGAACTAAGTGGTGTTCTATTCACTAGAAAAAATGACTGGACAGAGATACCCAAAAAAAACTTCCTATGCTTCAGCCCAACTGGTAGTTTAATAGCATTGTCGAATCAAGGATATGATCCTATAAGTATTGGAGGAAACGGACATAAATCATCTAATTCACTTCATATAGCTTTAACAGAAACCGGGAAAATTAAAGTTTCATTTAATGATCATGGGGCTTTAATCAAAACTGACATGTCTAAAAAAATAATATTTGTAGCATTTTCAGAAGATGAGTCTAAAATTATGTCTTTGAGTACAGATGGTGTTATAATTGTTAGAAATTTAATGTAACGCCTGTTTGCAAGCAAAATATTCTAATTTTTCACTAATGAAATAGTTATTTTTCGAAGATGGTTTATATTTTGATGAGTTAATTGAAATGCATATTTTGAAGGACCGAAAGTTGATGACAACGGTATTTGTTTTGATGAAGAATGTAAGAAACTTGGATATTTTAAACTAAAAAATGAGAATAATGCTAATAAACAAAAGTGATTTTGTAGAGTCAAATATTTTATGTCAATCAATTATTAAAAATTTTGATGAAACCTCTGATATGCAAATATGGATTTATGATTTTAAGGATTTATATGATCAAATTAATATTGAACCAAAAGGGCTTCCTGGTATTGCCAACTCACATCATGATGGAATAAAATATGAATATATTTCTAAATTTCATGATTTGTATTCAATCAAAAAAATGAAGTATAGTAATGATATTTAAATTCGGTAATTTAAGGCTACTATTCCTTTTTCTCTTTATTTAATTTTTAAGCCATTTCTTGATATTCTTTTACCCTTTTTGATTACGCTTCTCACTAACTGATCTCCTTGTATTACTTTAAACTATTAATTTTTTTTAACTATCCTGTAACAGCCTTTAGGCTTAATTTAAAGGCATATTAAATACTTGTGCTACTCCACGGATTTGAGCCATTTTACAGCTAGTAAAATGCACTACTTAGTCTAATTGTAATAATTTCAGGCAGGATTGTGGCTTAAAGTTTGTTTTCGACTTGTAAATGTTTGGATAAATAGAGAAAAAGTCAGATAAATATAATATAATTTAATAATGTTACTGCTGTTTATTTATTAACTTAGCAACTCTACAATTCTTTATTTAATCTACATGCTTTTTAAATGACAAAAAATAATTATAATCCCAATGTTGATCAGTTTTTGAAAATTTACTCTCAAAGTTTATTAAGTACTGGACTTACAAGAGGGCTCGATGAAAGTACGTATATTCCTACGCGACTCGATACTGCATTGAAGAGTGATGTATTAAAAGGTAAAAAGAAGCTTGTTGTATTAACTGGAAATGCTGGTGATGGGAAAACAGCATTTATCCAATTAATTGAAACAGCAGCGAAAAACAATGGTAGCAAATTTAGCCTTCAAACAGATAATGGTTGTAAATTCAATTATGATGGTTTTGAATTTGAAACTCTGTATGATGGTAGTCAAGATTTTGATGGTAAAAGCAATGATGATTTACTCAAGGAATTTTTTAAGCCTTTCGAAGGTAATAATGAACCCCATTCAAAAATTGTAAAAATTATTGCGATCAATGAAGGTAAGTTAAGAGATTTTTTATTGGGTAATAAAATTTATAGTTGGCTCGGTAAACATGTTCATCATTATTTAGAGTATGAAAGTTATAAATTGCCCGAAGCACTTTCTTTTATAAACCTAAATAATAGAGCAATAGTTGAAATCGAAAATCCAAATTCTATTTTAGATGAATTATTAAATATCATATTAGACGATACTGGTAAAAACCAAACCTGGTTAGCATGCAAATCTGAAAATTGTAAATATGCTGACAAGTGTTATATTAAATATAATATCGATACTCTTAATGATAATAAAAAAGGTGTTATTGTAAAGCAAAGATTAAAAGAAATTATTCTTGCCATTTATTTAAAAAAAGAAAAACATATCACAATGCGTGATATTAGATCTTTAATTTCATTTATTTTATTTAATAAATATACTTGCGGTCAAATTCAGGAGAGTATTGACAGAAATGAAAATTTATTGGATCGTTTTTATTATAATAATGCCTTTAATAAGATTGAGCAAGATAGAATGGTTGCAATCCTTCAAGAAGTTGATGTTGCAAGTATGACACTTCCTAAGCTTGAAAATCATCTATATTTTCAAAATCCAAAAACAGAATTAACGCAGCACATTTTTGAAAAAGATAATTTAGTCAATAATCCTGATTTGAAATATTTAGAAGAATACTTTTTAAATAAACCAGAAGGCACAAGTGACAAGGAAGAAGGAAAAAAATTAAGTGCTGATAAATTTCTTACCTCTATTAAGCGAAAAATTTTCTTTGAGGGAAATGATAAATATATCGAGGAGCAATTTGGAGTTACTCACTATTCCTTTTTACCTTACAAATATTTTAATCAATTTGTAAGCTTTTTAAAAACTGGAATAGACCCGAGCCACACACTTAAGAATAATTTGGTTTTAGCAATAAGTAAATCAGAAAAAATTTACAATGATGAGGTTGGTAAAGGAAATGTTTGTATTAGGAGCAATAGTCTTAAAAAATCAACTACAAAGGCGTTTTATGGATTTCCAGGAGCAGATTTTGAAGTAATTCTCCCAGATGTTGGCAATCAGACAAATTATATAGAATATTTTCCGGACCATATTATTTTTAGACATATTTCTTCACCAATAGGGGATAATAAAGAACACGATAAATCTGTCTCTTTAGAAATTAATATAGACCTCTTTGAGATTTTAATGAGGATTAAGGAGGGGTATGTACCAACTTCTATAGAAATTAGAACTTTCTTTTTAAATCTTGAAATGTTCAAAAGAAGAATTTTAGCAAAGCGATCAATTAAAGTTTTTTTAACTGAAGACGATTCGAATCTATACTCTTTTGAAAAATCAGCATCTGGCAAATTAGTTTTAAATAAAATTTAATTAGAATGGCACTTGATAGAAAGCAAAAAGCGTTTAGATATTTTCAGGTAATGCCAATTGATGCCAACAACCTGAACTTTGAGCAGGCCATTGTAAGGCTTTTGGTACTTTTGCATACTAAGGGAAGGATTTTGTCTAGTACAAAAAGAAATCCACTTTTTCCTGAAACTTTAGTTGAGAATATAAAAGACGACTCAAAGAATTTCGAAGGAATTACGGACTCTATTCGAGAGAGATTAATGAAAAACTGGATATCAGAAGATTTTGCAACAACTATTACTGAAGGAAAAGGAAGACAAGGAAAACCACGTATTTCAAATTTAAAACCTTTACATCTTAGCACTATTAAGCTTCTTGATCCTAGAATTAGAAGTCAAGATAGGGATATTAGTATTTTTCTTTACAATGTTTTCAAAGGAACTGCTGTTGCTAGTGATGATGATTATCTTATGGCTTACCTTCTGGAAGGAACCAAACGTGAAGGACAATTCAACCTTGTAGCTGACGAATCAAAGTTTAATGAGTTAGATATCGAAACTCAATTTTTATTAAGACTTTTAGATAATTTCAAAATAGACTTACCATCAACAAAGTCTAATCTAGTACCTGAATATAAATTTCTTTGTGATGCTCAGCAAAAGCAATTCGTAATAGATACAATGAAGTTACTTGTTTATAAAACTTCAGTACCTCGCAGAGAACTTTTTCATTATATCACTATACTATTTAATTTTCACACATCTCTTTTTGCAATTAAATCATATAATCAAATTAATGCCTTGGTTCAAGATAGAGATTCGAAATGTGCTGCTTGTGTCACTATCAAAGGCGAAAATGATTTTCATAAACTTTGCAAATGTGATTTTCAGCCAAAAATATTTGTCGATTTAACTTTAGGACAAGATAAAATTTGTGATGCACTTTCAAAGAAAACCTTAGAGCAGGATTGCAATACAATGTACAAGTATTTTAAATCTCACTATAAATTAGTTAAACTAAGTGAATTTGCAAAAACACAAGGAAACCAAAATCCTACCCTTGAGCAACTTGTTGGTTATATAAATAATCCCTCCTTGGATGGTTATTTTTTAGTGAAATTAAGTGAAATTATTAATGATGATGATTTAAAAGATGATCCCGATATATTAGAAATATTGAAAATGAATATTTCTGCTTTGGATAAATACGTTGAAATTTTATGTGCTGATAAATCAAATTGGAAAAATTTAGTGTCAAGACATAAAAAATTAATGAGCGGTCTTTGTAATCTGAATCGTGAAGATGGCTTTGTTCATGGCGGTAGAGGACGACAAAGAAAATATGTGTTAGGTAATTTACTACTTGAGGTTCTTGTGCAACTAGCAGTTGTAAGCGCAGATGCAAAAGGATTTAAAACACAACCAATAACTATTGTTGCTTTTGTTGAATGGTTAAAGAATCGCTATGGAATTTATATAAATGAATGGAACACAAGTGGTGATAGTCCTGAAACTGCTAAGGCATTAAATAATAATTTCAATGCCCTTAAGGAAAGACTAAGAAGGTTAGGTTTTTATACAGATTTATCTGATGCATCTAATTCTCAAGTAATAAAACCTAGGTTCAAAATAGAACCAACAGTTTAAAGAAATTTGATAAATAAATATGGCTTTAGATAGAAAACAAAAAGCATTTAGATACTTCCCAGTTATGCCTTTTGATGCTAATAACATCAATTTTGAGCAAGCTATAGTAAGATTGTTGGTGCTATTGCATACAAAAGGTAAAGTAATATCAAATACTACAAAGTCTACTTTATATCCTGAATCTTTAGTAGAACTTGTAAAAGCCGACTCAAAACACTTTGATGGGATTAATGATGCTACAAGAGAACGGTTAGTTAAAAATTGGATTTCTGCTGATTTTGCAACTACTATCACAGAAGGTGTTGGTAGACATGGAAGGCCAAGAATTTCAAATTTCAAACCTCTACACTTGAGTACAATTAAATTACTGGATCCTCGTGTTAGAAGCCAAGATAGAGATGTAAGTGTTTTTCTTTATAACGCTTTTAAAGGTACCATAATTACAGATTTCTTGATGTCCTACCTATTAGAAGGAACAAAACCTGATGGTCAATATAATATCATTACTGATGAGGCTAAGTTTAATGAATTAGATATTGAAACGCAATTTTTATTAAGAATACTCGATAATTTCAAAGTAGACCTCCCCTCCACAAAATCTAATCAAGTTTCAGAATACAAGTTTTTATGTGAAGCTCAACATCAACAAATTGTGTTGGATACTCTGAAATTATTAGTCTATAGAAGCGCAGTTCCAAGAAGAGAATTATTTCATTATTTAACTGTGTTATTTAATTTTCATACAGCAATGTTTGCTCTTAAAAATTTTAAGCAAATAAATAATTTAATTCAGTTCCAAAATGCAAAATGCAGCAGCTGTGTCATTATAAAATTGGAGACAGACATGCATAAGCTTTGCAAATGTGATTTCCAACCAAAAATATTTGTTGACTTAACCCTCGGGCAAGATAAAATATGTGATTCCCTAGCTAAAAAAAGTGTTGAGAGTGACCAAAACGAAATGTACAAATATTTCAAATCTCACTATAAATTAGTTAAGCTAAGCGAGTTTGCAAAAACGCAAGGAAACCAAAATCCAACAGCGGAGCAATTAGCAGGATATGTCAACAACCCATCAATTGATGGTTATTTTCTTGTGAAATTAAGCGATATTATTAATGACGATGATTTAAAAGATGATCCAGATATTCAAACAATTTTGCAGATGAATATCTCTCCTTTAGATAAATATGTCGAGATACTTTGTGCTGACAAATCAAATTGGAAGATGAGAGTTAGTAAGCATAAGGAAATGATGAAACACTTGTGCAATATGAATCTGGAAGAAGGTTTTTTACAAGGTGGAAGAGGACGGCAAAGGAAATATGTAATAGGTAATGTTCTTTTAGAAGTACTAGTACAATTAGCTGTAGTTAGTGCAGACCCCAAAGGATTTAAAACAAAATCCATAACCATTGTTTCATTTGTAGAATGGTTGAAAACCCGTTATGGTATATATATTAACGAATGGATTAGACCAAACGACAGTCCAGAAACAGCAAAAGCTTTAAACAATAATTTTTTAGCATTAAAAGAAAGATTAAGGCAATTGGGTTTCTATACTGACCTTTCTGATGCATCAAATTCACAAGTAATAAAACCAAGATTTAAAATTGAACCAGTCGTTTAAAAAAAAGAATAATCATAAATTATGGCAAAGAAAAACAAAGAAAATACTGAAGAAACCATAAAAATTTTAGAAATACCTGATGGTAAAATTGCTGATTTTATAACAGGTAAATGGGTTAAGGAAACCGAGCTTGAACAAGTTCGTCAAAATTTCGAACGCACTTTAGTAGAGGAATATGAATATCCTGCCTCAGACATTCGTGTTGACTTTCCTATTAAAATATGGGATGGTGATAAACAAAAAAGTAAAAAGGCAGCAGTTGCTGTAATGGTTAAAGATTCCGAAAACCCTTTTGTTTTAATTCTTATTGCTGGCCCTAAAGCCAATCCAACTGACAAAGCAGGAGGAGCAAATGAATTAGAGCAATGGTTAGTTGATACACCAACTGTTGAATATGGAGTATGGACTAATGGTATTGAACTTATTTATTTTCAAAAAAGAAAAACAAAATTTGAAACTGATGTTTTCCCTGTCAATGATTTCCCTCGCTACGGTGAAGATGCTGCTTCAATTTATACTACTGATAGAAGAAGACTTAGAGCTGCAACTGGTAATAATTTATTAAATGCGTTTGAACGTTGCCATCATTATATACATGGAAATCAAGGTGGAAGTAAAGAACAAATTTTTTGGGAATTTCTAAAATTGTTATTTGCTAAAATTGAAGATGAAACACTTTCAGGCAGACCACGATTTGCAATTAGAAGTGCTGAAGAAAGAAACGATAAAGATGGACAAAAAGAAGTAAAAGATAGAGTTGAAAAATTATTTAAGGATGTAAAAAATAGACCTGAATTAAAAGGACTTTTTGATTCAGCGGCCGATGGCATTTTATTTAATAGAGAAACTGTATCATACATTGTTGCGCAACTAGAGAAATACGATTTTATTCATTCATCTGTAGATGTTAAAGGGGTTGCATATGAAACGATTGTAGGGCCAACTTTAGAAGGAACAAAAGGTGAATTTTTCACTCCCCGTAATGTTGTAAAAATGACAGTAAAAATGCTTGACCCTAAGCCAGGCGATCGCATATATGATCCTGCATGTGGAACAGGAGGTTTTATTGTAATTGCTTTTAATTATATCAGCGAAAAACTCCGTCAAAAACACAAAGCTAACTGGAAAAATAAAAATAAGCCCACTGAAGAGGAAGAAAAGGCATTGTTCGATGAAATTCATGAAGCTGGTTATAACATATTCGGAACCGATTTTAACCACAATTTGGTTAAGGCAGCTCAAATGAACATGATTATGAATAACGACGGCAGAGGAGGTTTATTTGCAGTGAATGGTCTCAAAGACCCAAGCGATTGGCCAAAAGAAGTATCACAAAAAATTCAGTTAGGAAGTATGGATTTTGTTATGGCAAACCCGCCTTTTGGTTCAAAAATAAAAATAGATAGTAAAGATATTTTGGATCGTTACGATCTTGCTCATGGATGGAGTAAAACAGAAGATGGTAAATGGCAACAAGAAGCCAATGTTAAAAATGCATTAGAGCCTGAAGTATTGTTTATTGAAAGATGCATTAAGTTGGTTAAACCAGGAACTGGAAAATGTGGAATTGTTCTACCCGATAGTATTCTTAGTAATCCTGGATATGCCTATGTTAGATATTGGATTTTACAAAATTGTCAAATTCTTGCTAGCGTTGATTTACCTGTAGAAACTTTTTTGCCACGCACAGGAACACAAACAAGTGTTTTGATTCTGCGCAGAAAAAGTGATCAGGAAAAACTAATGGAGAGCATGAGTGGTGAAATGGCTACTTATGAAATTTTCATGGCGAACGTAAAAAAAGTTGGCAAAGGAAGAAGGGGCGAATTTTTGTATAAGAAAGATGAAAGAGGAAAAGAAATTGTCAATAGAGAATTATACAAACCGTTCGCTGAATCGACAATTCTTGATTTTTTACCTGTAGTAGAAACGACAGGAAGAATGCTAGATGATGAACTTCCAAAGGTAGCGGCTATGTTTTTAGAAATACAAAACAAAAAGAAATGAACGAAATCCTAAATAAGTATGAAATTGATATTTCATTAGTTTCCTCTTCAAAATTAAAGTTTGACGAATGTAGAATTGATCCTAAGTTTTTTTCTGCAAATCAAAATTTTATTAATGATTTAGATACTTTACCTCTTGAATCTTTTTGCACAGAAATATTTAATCCCCCTGTTTTTAAAAGAGAGTTTCTAGAGGATGAGAATGAATGTAGATATTTAGCAAGTGCTGAAATAGTTTCGTTTAATCCAGAACTAAATTACATAACAAATGAACAAGCTGATAGACTTAGATTAAGAGTAAATAAAAATTGGATTTTAGTTACTGGTTTTGGTACTATTGGTAGTATAAGAATAACTGACAATATTATTAATGGATATGCTGTTGGGAATAATGTATCAAGAATTATTGCCAATAAAGGCTATGAAGGGTTTATTGCTGCTTACCTTGAAAGTAGTTATGGAAATAAACTATTAAATGATCATGCAGCTGGTGCAGTTATTAAGTATATAGAGGCTCCTCATATATCTAAAATACCAGTTCCTGTTCTTCAAGAAAAAATTGTAAATAATATTAATGAAAAATATTTAAATGCTGTCTCCTGCAGAGAAAAAGCATCTGAATTACTAGAAAAGGCAGATACATTAGTTCATCAATACAATAACCTTCCCCTCCTTTCTGAAACCAATTTTGAGACAATAGATAATTTATTAGAATCAGAATTATGGTTTACCAAATTATCTGAATTTACTAATGACTTTAGACTTGATGCGAATTTTTATAATTATTTCGCAAAAGCAGCTGAGGAAAAAATAAAATTATTTTGTAAGAATTTTCAAAGAATTCATGATGTAACAAAAGAAATTAGAATGTCACCATTATTTGTCAGAAAATTTGTGGAAAATGAATTTGGCGTAAAATATATTGCTGGTAAAAGTATATCGAAAATTAGGAAATCATTTAAATATATTTCTGTAACCGAAACAAAAGAAATAGAAGAGCATACTTTGAGGAAGGGATGGACACTAATGACTTGTGCAGGTTCAATCGGCAAGGTAGGATATGTTAATGATGAGCTAGATGGTGCAACAGCACAAGATATAATGAGAATTGTTCCAGATGAAAATAAAATAGATGGAGGATATTTAAATTGCTGGTTGTCTAGTTATTATGGAAAAATATTATCTGAAAGACAAAAATATGGTGCTGTAATAGACCGTATTTCTCCAGAACAATGCGGGGAAATATTAATACCATTACCATCTGATAAACAACAAAAAGAAATTGGTGATTTAGTTCGTAATGCATACGATTTAAGAGCAGAAGCAATTCGTTTAGAAGACGAAGCCCAAGAAATTTTAACACAAGCACTTACTAAGAATAAATAAAACCACTATGGTAACAATTACACAAGATATATTCTTTGAAGAAATTGCACAGGCAGTTTTCAATGATTTAAAAGCTAAACTTTTACTTAAACAAAGAAATCATTGTTTAAGAGTAGATTATTTGCCGTATGCAGTAATGTCTCATACCTGCGAAAAGCTAAATCTTGATTCTGACTTAAAAGCTAGAGATGTAGAGGCATACTCCTTAACTGATAAAAACGCTACTGGCTTTGAAATTGAAAGTGGTAGGTTAATTGAATTGCGAAATCGCTTAGATTTTGGAGTACTTGCGGTATTTATTCCGCAAGGTTTTAAAGGTGCTGCCGAAGATAGTTATGATATTCATACGTTTGAATCATACGATTTAGACGGTGTTTTTAATGAGCATAAAAAGAACTTAATTAAAGGGTTTGACAAAGACCAACAAAAAATAATTAAGACAATCTTCGATATATCTTTTGTAAAAAAACAAAGAATCGAAAATCAGCTACGCTATCTTTTAGCACTTAAAAAAGACGATTGTACTTGGGAAACAGCAGGTGCTTACCTTCATTATCTTAATCTTATTCCTGATTTAAAATTAAAGGAAGAGGATGTACAAGCACGCATTTTAATTAATGGCACTTGCGTTGAAACATTAAGCAATGCCGATAAAACTATATTCCTAGCGATTGATGATCTAGTAAACAAGGGATTAGATCCAGCAGAAAATAGTATCAAATCAAACTTATTAGATTTCTTTAGAAACCAAAACCAGGTTGATTCAAGGGAATGGACTGCAAAAATATTGGAGGACGCAGATTGGTTAAAAAAGATAAGTTTTGATAAATGGAAGTTCAAAACACTTGCAGGTGAGCAAATTGAACTTTATTTGGAACCATTCCGTGATAAAGATGGTAATCCGCTTTTAACTACTGGATTATTAATTGAAGGTGATAATTTGGTAGCAACTAGTAATTCGAAATTGAAATTGAAATGGAAAACAAATCCTAAAAAAACTCCAAAAGTATCACAGTTTGTAATAATTCTTGAAAGAGAAGAGACAACTGAAGACAGTAATGAGTTAATGCGAAAAATTGCAAAAGGAACCGTTGAACAAACAAATTTCACTTTTAAGGATGTTGAACTAGAACCAGGCGAAGAATGGCTAGTACAAATAAGAGTTGTTGCTTTAGATGAAAATAAAGCAAAAATCGCTGAAGATACTAGTGAACCATTTTATTTAAGAGGTGAAGATCAGGAAGGAGACACAACTAATCCAGGAGAAGGTAAACGATTCAATAGAATACGAAATGTTGCTGAAGCTACTTTTAAAGCTGCGTATCGTTTTCGTAAGGAAATTGAAATAGAAAGTCAGGGATTAGAAACTGGCAGAATTTTAATGTACCGTATCAAAACAAATCCGAGAGAAACATATCAAATCCCATTAAACGATTTATTATATGACTTGGAATTAAAAACACTTCAAGACCCTTTTAGCAGTGGAGCATACGAGGTCAATATCATAAATAGAGGCTACATTGAAGCAGGCGACTTTGATAAAGTCAAAATAAATTTAACTGTTTTTAAAACAGAATTTAATGCCTTTTTAGAAACAAGAAGAGAATTGTTTCATGAAATTACTTCAGCTGATTCTGCGGCAGTAATTGAAACTTTGGATTTGAGAATTTATCAGGAAAAAATTATTTCTTACGCCAAAGCTTTTCAAATATTAACAAAAACCATAGCTGATGCAATTACATCATCACCTGATGCTGAAGTAAATAACTTGTTGAATAATACTCATCTATTAAATAGATTAGATACCATTCATGTAAAATTGGGCTCATTAGAAGAATCTGAGGAAATGATTTTACTAGCCCCCACTCATCCCTTAAAAATGTTATGGCTTTTACAATATCAAATAATGCTCTTTGATTGGAGTGAACAATTGGTTGGAATGAGTGAGGATGAAGCAAGAAAAGCAATAGATATTGAAGGATTTGAAAAAATACTACCTCTTAATATCCCTAATGCTCTATCATTTGAAAAAAACAACTTTTTTGTAAACACAGACGTTTTAGATTTATTCTGGAGCATTTTTCCCAAAAGCACAACAACTGATGTAAGAAAAGTTGTTGCAATGATCTCTAGGGCATTAGGCTATCGTAATGATTTAGGAAATATTTCTTCGGTAACAGCTTCTCAAATATCTGATAGATTATGGCGTTATTTAAGGCATCACCCTTACATCAATACATTAAAACTTAACGTACTTAATCCAGGTGATGGTTTATTGTTCTTAAACACAATTAGAGAACTCCAAAAAATGGAGGACTTTAAACACCTTCGCTATGATATTACTTTTTATGGCTCGTTGGGTTATGAGTTAATGGGCAGTGCTTTTGATGAATTAATGAATGAAACTAGTAGAGCTGAGATGGGGCTTGATATCGATGAAGAATTATTAGAACCAAGTCATAATCCATTATTTCCTAAATTATTTTTTTCAAAGGTGAAAGTAGATGGGGAAGAATGGATAGATGTTCAATTTAAAGAAGCCAATGTTACAATTATTATCGATCAATTTGTTACTAAAACAATCTCCAGACCGGTAGGCGATGTCCCAGGTTCCTATTTCTTACATGGATTATTAGCTGAGTATCGCTCAGAATTCAATATAATGAATGATGCAGTTACTTGGAGCAGAAAAGTTGTCCCGTCTATAACCTCTGATTTAAATGGTGGTGAAGATTTAAGTAGATTGATTTATAATACTGGGCTTGATATCCTAGGTTTAAGTTGTTCTTATTTTGATTGGGGTAAATCAGTCGACCATTTGCCAACAATACAATTAGAGTTAGAGAAAAAAGATCGACATATACTTTCTCAAATTCACGATAGGAGTGATTGGGTGTTTACAATTGACAGAAATTTCGGCATTGAATACTTTGATAATCCTGCTGATTCCAATCCTAATTTAAAAAGCTACTTGATTGACTATACACCTGAATTTATGGATGGTGTAGGGCACCGCCTAATTGTTTCTACTGGTTGGCTTAATGAAATTGAAAAATTAATAGAAGATGGTTTAAATAAAATAAATATTCCTACATCTTCTTTCAGGGCAGTGAAAATTCTTGATATCATAAAATCTGTTTCTGGAAAATTAGCTTTGAAACTAATAAACAATCCTAATAATGCAAGGGAAATAATTGGATTAGCAATTACTCGATTACAACTTGAAAAACAAGGGTTAATGTCAAATGGTATCTTGATTCCTGTAGATACTCATATCGATATTTTTGCTCAAAATCGACGTAGAAATATCGACGAAGATGTTACTGTAAAAAGAAGTGATTTAATATTAGTGTCAGTTAAAGAAGGTAAGTTGAATTTAAATTTAATTGAAGTTAAATTCCGCTCTGGTTCTGGAAGTATCACTGAGAGTCTAGCATTGAAGGAGGAAATTGTAAAGAAAAATGAAAACTCAGAAAAAGCTTTTAAAACCAAATTTATTTCTGACCCGTCAAATCCTAAAATTGATATCCATCTTACCAATAAATCTTTATCAACACTTATTGGATTTTATCTAGAAAGAGCAGTAAGACATAATACTTGTATTGAGCCAAATGATTTAAAACAAATGATTGAGGCTATCAACACTGGAGATTTTGAAATTGAATTTGAAAAATCTGGCTACATTATCCACTGGTCTGGTACTACTAAACCTGTTGAAAATTATAAGGGTAATTTAGTATATGAAATTGGCAATAAGGATGTTTCTGAATTATTGGAAATTAGAGATACGGAAATTGAAGACCCAACCATAAGTAAGACAGAAAATGATGAGAATATGATTACTATTGCTGGACCTACAAATATCAAAAGTAGAGAAGTAGAGCAATCACCAAGCTTAGTGGCTACTGATGTTGAAATGCCAATTTACACTCCTATTTCTTCTGAAAATAAGGGAATTAGCGAACTGATATCTAATGATATTCATCATGATGATAAGCCAATCAAAGAAGATTACAAAGTTGAGATTAAAGATTTGTCAATAATTTCAGATCCTATTGTTATCGATAAATTAAAGCCCCGAATTTCACTTGGAAAAAATGTTGATAATGAAAAAGAAGTTTTTTTCGACCCAACTACTATGGAGCCAAAAAAACTTGCAAATCAACATTTGTTAATTGTTGGGAAATCTGGAGCTGGAAAATCTCAAACTACTGCTAGTGTTTTGTATGAGTTAAGTAAAGAAAAAATTCCATTTTTGATTCTTGATTTCCAAGGAGAATATATTTCCAGTGTTCTAAATAACGCTAATGGTGATTCATTTCTAGACGTAACCAAATCTGTAGCTCTTGATCCTTCATATGGAATGGATATCAATCCATTAGAGCTCTCATTAAATGGCACTACAGGTCAAAAGAAAGATTACATGAATAATGTTTATCAAGTATCTGCAATTTTAAAACAGATTTTTGGACTTGGGGATATTCAGCATCCTTTGTTAAAAGATGCCATCAAAAGGGCATATCAAGAAAAAGGTTTTATAATATCTGATAGAACAACTTGGAATAATGAGCCTCCTCAATTTCAAGATATTTGGGCAATATTAGAGTTTATGGAGCAAAATGGCGGAAGCAACGTTAGAAATCTAAAATATCGAATTGAGCCATTATTTGAAAATAATATTTTTGTATCAGGCGCAGATAGTGTTTCAATTAATGAGGTGCTAAATCAAAATTCAATTATTAATCTTTCGGCTCTTGCAACGCCTGAATTAATGAAATCTGTTGCAAGATTTGTATTACAAGCTGTTTATAATAGAATGATTTCAGAAGGGCCATCTAATAAAATTAAACTTTATGTTGTTATTGATGAAGCTCACAAATTATCTTACGATAGTACTTTAACTGACTTAATACGCGAAGCAAGAAAATATGGTGTTGGATTTATTTTAGCATCACAAAGTGTTCGAGATTTTGCTACGGTTGTATTTGAAAATATGGGGACTAAAATTGCATTGCAACTTGAAGGGGAAGATGCTAAATTTATGGCAGAAAATTTTGGTGCAACAGATCGTGCTTCTAAAGAAGCAGTATTAGCACTTTTGCCTGCACAAAAGCCATTACGTGCATTAATTCGAAATAATCATTTCGAACCTTTTATCCAAGTTGATATAGAACCATTTTACAGTAAATAAACTTATAAAAATAACTAATTATGTTTTCAAATTTTCCACTCCCTAATCTTGATGGCGCACCAATAATATTAGAACGCGGACACGATAACATGCATAATTGGTTTAGAGAAGAAGAATTTAGGTCATTTAGGGAAGATCATCCGTTCTTAAATGAAATACCAAAGGGGTGGGGTAATCCATGGCCTGATCTACCAAATCCTGATGAAGACCATTCTGAGTTTCTATTAGATGGCATTAGATTAAGTATACCTAGAAATAGATGCGCAAAACCCTCACTATTAGGGTATTATATGTCTTGGCATGTAGTTGGTGTTAGTTTCCAGAATGAAAATGGAAGACCTCCTAGAGATGGAGCTGAGTTAAAAAGATATAATGATAGTTTGCCTGAAGAAAATAAATTCGGAATACATATCTGTTGCAAAACAATAGAAAATTATATAGGTAGATTTTCGACTGACGGGATTGAACCTACAGAGTTGCCATTTTACAAAGAATATTGTACTTTTTTGACACTAGTTTATGTTATTGCACATGAGTGGGGTCATTATAGGTCTGAAGTCCTTTCTTTTCAACTAACTAATTTTGTAAAATCTGTCACTGGGTTGGCTGGTAGTAATTTATCTCCTTCTTATTTATCTTATTTTGTAAATAAAAAAAGATACCCTTTATCAAACTTTGAAGAAGTTTTTGCAGAATGGGCTTCTTTGAAAGTAGGCATTTTCAATTATCATATGAAGAAACCTGCATTTGCGAGAAAAATTCCTAATTGGCCAACTGTTGAGGCAACTGTAAAATTCATGTTAACCAGAGCAATAAGTAGGCCATCAAGAACAAGACCTTATAGTGATATTAGACATTGGATTGATTTTAATAATATAACAAGCAATGAAATAATGGAGAGGTTAAGTCAAAATTCAAGAAGTTTAAATAGGTCAGTTAATGATAATACTAAATTGGGCCTAATTAAATCCTTTAAAAATGGTAAAATTGTTGATTTATTAATGCATAATCAAATGCAATTTTCGACTGGACACAATTTTAATGGAATTGTGGAAAGTGCACCCTTAGCGTTTCCTTATCACCCTGACAGTATATTTTATGATTTCGGTGATGATGAGTGTCTTGAAACACATAAGACTGCCTTAAATTCTGATAAATTTTTACGAATTGAAAATCAGCGCTTTTCTGTAAATGATGCTCCTAATGTTTATAAAGTTATAGAAGGACTAAAAGAACCTGATGAAGATCATATTGTATTGCCCATAAAAGTTTTTTCGCAAATATTGCCGTTAGATTCAATTTATTTTCATGTTTAGTCAACTTATAAATTTTAATTAAATATTTTTAAATCTTATTTTAGTAGTAGGCCTTCAATTAACATATAATTTTTTAGTTAATGTATATTGATTTCAATAATTTGATTGGACACAAGCAGGTAACTAATGTCTCTTGTATTCCTATGTCAATAGAAGCTGTATTAAAACTAATTGGACTAATGTCAATTAATGATTTTAGCCTTCAGTCAGATGAAACCAAATCTCAGAAAACTGAATGGATAAGTAATGGGTTTAGTTTTCCATTGATTAATCCGAAAATTAAATTTTCACAAGAGTTTCTTTTATCAAAATTATATCAAAATACAAATGATCGCGGCCCACATTTTATGCGCGATCATTTCGAAGATTTGTTCAAAACTATTGATTCTGAATTATACAATAATAGATGTGTGATTATTAGCTTGCAGTCGGGATCTAATCAATGGCATATGGAAATTATCTACAATAAAATTGATAACTCACAATATCAAACATTTTCTTTTTATCATAATGAAAGTCAATTAGTGATATTTCAGTCTAAAGATCTGCGAAAAAGAGTAGCAGAAATGCAAGGAACGGACATCTTTACCTATAAATTCATATCATAGTTTCTAATTGCTTATTTTAACTAGCATTTTTGTACTTAATTGGTCTTAAAGAATCCCCACCCCCTCACTCCACAAACACATTATAAATACCGGTCTCATTCCGCCTAATTTTCCGTGATTTAAACCCAATATTCCTATCATCCACCATTTCTACGAGGCAAAACTCCTTCCAGTCTTTAGGAATAGCCGGGAATATCAGTGTAAACCGTTTAACCTGACCTTTTTCTGCAAAATGAAACTTATTAGGTGCAACAGGTATGTTAACAGCTTGTATCATTTCTAGATCGTCTAAAAACTTACCGGATCCTGATAGGTAGGTGGTAGGCCATATGTTAATCCATCCGCCGTTGATATACTTTTGTTTGGCTGCATATACGCAGTGGAGGTAGGTATAGCCAGACTCTTGGGCATCCTGGGTAAGGTTTTTAATTAGGATGTTACTAATGGGTTCAATGAGGTTAACGTTACTAGGCTTGTGTTTTTCCATGGTATTGGTATTAAAACTCAAAACTAAAAAGGCATACCGCATTCTATTGGAGGACTTAATTTGTAGGGTATTATTTTACCCCTCCAATACACGGAGGTTTGGCCGGGTATGTTTGTGTCTTAAATAGATATTATGATACAAATTTTACCCGTTGCAGACATTTACAAAGAAGAGATAGTTATAGACGACAATTTTGGCCAGCGGCAGGAGGGGTGGGAAACTGTGGAGAGTGACACCGAGTGTGCCTTTTTTAGGATGGGCCGTTATATCATGGAAAACAAAACAGATGATACCTGGAACTATTACCATAAGGAGCTACCCAATAATTTAGGCGACAACTTTATTATTAAGGCTGAGCTTGAGGTGGTAGAAAACCACAAAGGTTTTGGGCAGTATGGACTAGTGTGGGGTTTTGATGAAGCATCTAGATCTTTAAACAAGTTTGTGGTTAGTTCGGAGGAGCAGTCGTTTGTGGTGTCTAGTTTTGAGCGTAATCATAGTTTTCAAAAGCATAGGTTTAGTGATTTGTTTTTTAATTACAATACAAGCGGTAAAAAGCAATTTTTTTCTATTTTAAAATTAGAGGGGTACTATTACTTTTTTGTAAACAAGTACGACCGCCCTAATTATGTGGTGCATGCGTCACACCTGCCTATGTTTGGAAATAGGTTTGGCTTTTATATAGAGCCTAGGCTTAAAATGGTGTGTGAAAGCATAACTGTAAAAAAGCTTTTTGTGAACCCAAAATTTGACGGTCATATTTGGATGCCAGTAGGGGAAGATTTAATGCCAATAGGGTCGGTGCTGCTTAGAGGTAATTAGCATTCATAAGGCTAATGGTATTTTTGATTGTTTTTTTAAGGCTTGCCGGCTTGTTAACAATACAAAATGATCCCATGCCTAGTAGTTTAAACGTAAATTCTTCGTTGAGTAAAACTTTGAGGCTTATTTGTATAGCATCTGGTTTTTCTACGATAACTTTTTGAGTACTGTGTAATGGTTCAAGTAATACTAGGTTGCTAATGGGGTTTAGTATGGTTAGTAATACTTCTTCTGGCTTGGCTTTACTTTCCATTATACCAGTGCTATGTTGGAAAAAAGTAGAGGCATTAAAATCAGAACGTCTCTTGTAAATAGTATCTGTTGTTTCTACACTAGACATTCTATCTAAGGCGTAGGTGGTGTATTTTTCTTTTTCGGTACTCCAGCCTATTACGTACCATCTGTTGCGGTGCTCTTTAATTAAATAGGGGATCAGGCTAGTAGCACTTGTTTTGTTTTTATAAATGTTGCGGTAGTTGAAAGTGATGCCCTGCTTGCTTTTGATGGCTTTATAAATGAATTCTATAAATTCCATACCGTTGGCATGAACAGCTTTTTCAAACTGCACTAATTCGTCTATCAATTTTTCACTTCCGTCTATTCCTAACGAAAACCTGGTGTTAATGCGTTCAATGGCATTTTTAAAATTGCTAAATACGGGCACTTCTTTATACTGGTATAATAGCTCGGCTGCAAATTGAAGGGCCGTCCACTCTTCTTCGTTGAGGTTAAGTTCGGCAATAGAAAAACCTACTTCACTGTATACATAACCGCCATCAAGTTTAGAATACACAATAGGGGCGCTGTAACCCTTGGGTGCCTGCTCGCGCATGGCCCTAATGTCTTTTTCTATGGTAGAAGTAGATACATCGGAACCTAGAATAGCACTGCACTTAGCCGCTAACTGCTCCAAAGTAGGATAGGGCCTACGTTTATTGGTAAGCATCTGGTCTATAATGCGGTGTCTGATAACGGCTGATTTGTT
>JACCDS011312748.1_pt1 | contig 22355 bp, 24 predicted proteins | sample 7446441 | NCBI WGS metagenome assembly JACCDS01 (sample SAMN15323445, study PRJNA562643) | freshwater metagenome | isolation source: river surface water | place: USA:Blue River Watershed | collected 2017-08-17 | reverse complement strand
GAAGAAGGTGCTTATAACGATGAATTAGATTTCGTTTCTTATGACGTTCTTGGAGACGTTGTATGTGGTGGATTCGCTATGCCAATTAGAGAAGGTAAAGCTCAAGAAATTTACATCGTAATGTCTGGAGAAATGATGGCTATGTATGCAGCTAATAACATTTCTAAAGGTATCTTAAAATATGCAAATACTGGTGGAGTTAGACTTGCTGGATTAATTTGTAATGCTAGGATGACAGATAAAGAGTACGATTTAGCAAAACACTTAGCTAAACAAATTGGTACTCAAATGATTCACTTCGTTCCAAGATCTAACCATGTTCAAAGAGCTGAGTTAAGAAGAATGACAGTTGTTGAATTCTCTCCATCTTCTGATCAAGCTATGGAATATAAAGAATTAGCAAGAAAAATTATTGCTAATGACTTAAAAGTTATTCCAACACCATTAGAAATGGATGATTTAGAAAACTTATTAATGGAATTCGGTTTAGAAGAAGAAGCTGATGAAGAAAACATCGGTAAAGTTGCTGAAGAAGCTTAATAATATAAATTAAAAATAAAATAGTAGTAGGAGTAAATTATGTTTGTATGTGGATACCACTTCCCAGCGAGTGAAGGAAATGATGTAAGTTTTGAAAAAGTTATTGCAAAAGTTGAAGAAGGAATTGATGCTTCTGGTAAATCTGTAACTTTAACAAGTGAAACAAGAGAAGGTGTTAAATTAGAAACTTTAGAAGTTCCAGCTGGTACTTTCTTACATACAGCGTTTGTAGATTATTTTACAAATACTGAAGTAAAAGAAAATAATGGTTTCAAAATGATTTATTACACAAATAAATACCAAATTTCTGAAATCTCTAAAAGTGTTGACGGAGATGTAACTAAAGATTTATGTAAAAAACTAGACGACATGAATCTATACAGAGTTAAAGTAGCGTAAGCTACTTACCTCTATTAAAGGAGAATATTATGGGACCAGAAACATTAGAAAGTCTACAAAAAGAGGCGATAGCTGAAGTATTAGAAGCTTATCCAGAAAAAGTTAAAAAAAGTAGAGCAAAACACCTAGGTGTAGATAGCCCTGAGGGTGTAAAAGGTGCTTGTGATACAACAAGAAGTAACAAACAAACAGTACCAGGTGTAATGTCTCAAAGAGGTTGTGCATACGCAGGTTCAAAAGGGGTTGTTTGGGGACCAATTAAAGATATGATTCATATCTCTCACGGACCAATTGGGTGTGGTCAATACTCAAGAGGTGGAAGAAGAAATTATTATATAGGAACAACAGGTGTTGATACTTTCGTTACTATGAATTTCTCTACAGACTTTAATGAGAAAGATATCGTATTTGGTGGAGATAAAAAACTAAAACAAGCGTTAACTGAAATTGATGAATTATTCCCATTAAACAATGGAATTTCAATTCAATCAGAGTGTCCAATTGGATTAATTGGAGATGATATTCATGCTGTTGCAAAAATGCATAAAAAAGAGACAGGACACCAAACTGTAGCTGTTTCATGTGAAGGTTTTAGAGGGGTTTCACAATCACTTGGTCACCATATCGCAAATGACATGATTAGAGATTATATCATGCCAGATACATCATATAGAAAAGATTTCGAATCAACTCCTTATGATATTTCAATTATTGGGGACTATAACATCGGTGGAGATGCATGGTCTACAAGAATTATTTTAGAAGAAATGGGTCTAAGAGTTATTGCTCAATGGTCTGGTGATGCAACTTATAAAGAGTTAGCGATTGCACCTAAAGCAAAATTAAATCTATTACATTGCTATAGATCTATGAACTATATTTCAAGACATATGGAACAAGAATTTGGTATACCTTGGATGGAATATAACTTCTTTGGACCTACAAAAACAACTGAGTCTATTAGAAAAATTGCTTCTTTCTTTGATGAGTCTATTCAAGAAAAAGCAGAAGCTGTTATTGCTAAATATACTGCTATGACAGATGCTGTTATTGCTAAATATAGACCAATGTTAGAGGGTAAAAAAGTTATGCTTTATGTTGGAGGATTAAGACCAAGACACGTTATTGGTGCTTATGAAGATTTAGGAATGGAAGTTATCGGAACTGGATATGAGTTCGCACATGGTGATGACTATAAAAGAACTAAAGAAGATATTGCAAGAAGTACACTAATTTATGATGATGCAAATGAGTATGAATTAGAAGCTTTCGTTAAAAAATTAAGACCTGATTTAGTTGCTGCTGGAGTTAAAGAGAAATATGTATTCCAAAAAATGGGATTACCATTTAGACAAATGCACTCTTGGGATTACTCAGGACCATATCATGGATATGACGCTTTTGCAATTTTCGCAAAAGATATGGATTTAGCAATTAACTCACCTGTATGGAACCACACAAAAGCTCCATGGGAAAAAGAAGCATAAGGATAAGGTCATGCAAGATATAGAAAAAATAGTAAACGGACAAAAACTTTTTTTAAAACCTGAATATCAAGATGTTTTAAAAAGAAAAAAAGAGTTTGAAGGTGCTGCTGGTGCAGTAGCTCCTGAGAAAGTTGCAGAAATTGCTGAGTGGACAAAATCTTGGGATTATAGAGAAAAAAATTTAGCGAGAGAAGCTATTACAGTTAATCCTGCTAAAGCTTGTCAACCTTTAGGTGCTGTTATGGTTGGTTTAGGTTTTGAAAATACTATGCCTTATGTACATGGTTCTCATGGATGTGTTGCATACTTTAGAACTTATTTTACAAGACATTTTAAAGAACCAACTCCTTGTGTATCAGATTCAATGTCTGAATCAGCAGCAGTATTTGGTGGTTTAGCAAACATGAAAGATGGTTTAAGAAACTGTAATGCACTTTATAAACCAGAAATGATTGCTGTATCAACTACTTGTATGGCTGAAGTTATCGGTGATGACTTAAATGCTTTCATCATTGGAGCAAGAGAAGAAGCTGAGGGTGAATTAGATAATATCTTAATCCCAAGTGCTCACACACCATCATTTGTTGGTTCTCATATTACAGGTTATGACAATATGATGAAATCAACTTTAGAGCAATTATCTGAAGGTGTAACTAAAGAAGTAGATGCAGAAAGAATTAATATCATTCCAGGATTTGAAACTTATTTAGGTTCTCTAAAAGAAGTTAAAAAAATCTGCAAAATGTTCAGTGATAAAATCATTATGATTGGTGACCATGAAGAGCAATGGGATACTGGAGCTGGTGAATATAAATTATACGCTGGTGGAACAAAAATTTCTGATGCTAAAACTGCTATCAATGCAGCTGCAACAGTAAGTTTACAAAAGTATTCTACAATTTTAACTGCTAAAACTATTAAAAACAAATGGAAACAAAAATATGAAACTTGTAATCCAATTGGTTTAAGTGGAACAGATGCATTTGTTATGAAATTAGCAGAATTAACAGGGAAAGAAGTTCCTGAAGAATTAAAACAACAAAGAGCTAGATTTGTTGATGCAATGCAAGATTCTTATCCATATATGCATGGTAAAAAAATTGCAATCTGGGGAGATCCTGACTTCTTATTAGGAATGGTTTCATTCTTAGTTGAAATGGGTTCAATTCCAACACATGTACTTTGTAACAACGCTCCAAGAAAGGGTTGGGAAGAAGATATGAAAGAGATCTTAGCTAAATCTCCAAGAGCTGCTGAGTGTAACATCTGGGCTGGTAAAGATTTATGGCATTTAAGATCATTATTATTCACTGAACCAGTAGATTTCATGATTGGAAATGTATATGGTAAAGAGTTATATAGAGATACAAAAATACCTTTAATCAGAATTGGATTCCCAATTTTTGATAGACATCACTTACATAGATACTCTATTAGTGGTTATGAAGGTGGATTAAATCTATTAACATGGATTACAAATGCTATCTTAGATCAATTAGATGAAGAAACAAAAGAAATAGCTAAAACTGACTACTTCTTCGATTCTGTAAGATAATTTTAAAAACTAGAAGATTTTCTTCTAGTTTTTTTTAAACTATCGTTATATATTTAGTTATATAATGATAGTATTTTTTTATTAATCGTTATATATATTAAAATATAACCAAAAGGTTTAAAGTGGAAATATCATCAAACTTAACTTTAGAGATTTTTAATCAACCATTTTTATTAGAAAAAAGAATTGAATTATTAATAGCAGTTAAAAGAACAGGTTCGATAAGTAAAGCGGCAAAAGAAGTTCCAATGAGTTATAAAGCAGCATGGGAAGCTATAGAAGCTATGAACAATCTATCGACTACACCAATTGTTCAAAGGGAAACAGGTGGTGTTGGAGGTGGAGGAACGACTCTTACAGCATATGGTGAGAATCTCATTGAAACTTTTGAAATTTTAAGAAATGAACAAAAAAAATTTCTTAAAAATTTAAGTCAAAGAACTGATATAAATACAGGAACACTAAAAGATATAAGGAGATTATCAATGCAAATTAGTGCAAGAAACCAAATAAGTGGTATTGTAGAATTAATAACATATGGAACAGTTAATGCAGAAGTTTACATAAAACTAAAAAGTGGATATACAATAGTATCTGTTATTACAAATACCGCAGTGAGTAATTTGGATTTAAAAATAGGTGATGAAGTTGTAGCAATATTTAAATCAAGTACGGTATTAATTACAACTGATATTTCACTAAATATTAGTGCAAGAAATAAATTTCAAGGAACTATTGATTCAATCCATCAAGGTGAAATAAATAGTGAACTTATAATTGATATTGGTAATGGAGATAAAATAGCTTCAATAATCACATCAAATTCAATTGATAGATTAAATATAAAAGAGGGTATTCAAGTTAGTGCAATTATTAAAGCATCAGACGTAATGTTAGGAAAATAAGGAATAACAATGAAAAAGATAATTTTAGGATTAGTAGTTTTATATTCTAGTATATTTGCTGGAGAGATTACAGTTGCAGCTGCAGCAAATGTAAGTTATGCAATGGATGAATTAGTTAAAGAATTTAACAAAACAAATCCTAATACAAAAGTATTAGTAACATTAGGAAGTAGTGGTAAATTAGTAGCACAAATTGAAAATAGTGCGCCATATGATATATTTATGTCAGCCGATATGAAATTTCCTCAAGCATTATATGATAAAAAATTAACCAAAACTCCACCTGTAATATATGCACAAGGGGTACTTGCGATATTTAGTACAAAAGAGCTAGATTATTCTAAAGGTCTAAATCTACTAAAAGATGCATCTATTTCTAAAATTGCTATTGCAAATCCAAAAACTGCACCTTATGGAGCAGCCGCTATTGAAGCTATTAAAAATGCAAAAATTGAAGGAATTGAAAGTAAATATGTATATGCAGAAACTATCACTCAAGTTGTTACATATGCATCAACTGCAACTGATATAGGCTTTGTTGCAAAATCATCTCTATTTGAAGGAAATATGACTCAATATAAGGAGAATAAAAACTGGTTAACAGTTGACCCTAAACTTTATGCTCCAATTGAACAAGGAATTGTAATACTTGACAATACAAATAGTCTTATAGGAATAATTAAAGATGATCAAAGAAAAGAAGAAGTAAAAGCATTTTATGATTTTATCTTGAGTAATAGAGCTAAGAAAATATTTACAGATTATGGTTATATAGCAAAATGAGTAAATTAATCGCAACAATTAAAAAGATAAATAGTATTGATAATTTAAATATTGTAGAATTTGATTTTTTAGAAAATAAATTAAAAATGATGAGCTTGGGCTTAAATCCAAATATACAAATTGGGAAAAAAGTAAAACTTTCAGTAAAACCTACAAATATATCAATAGCAAAAAGTTTTATCGGAGAGATTAGTCTATCTAATCAACTTATTGCGATTATTCAAAATATAGAAAATGGAGAACTTTTGAGTAGTATTTCACTAAAAATTGGTGATTTCTTACTTGAAAGTATAATAACTGTAGATTCATCGAAAAGAATGAATTTACAAATTGGTGATGAAGTAAAAATATTGATAAAAGCAAGTAATTTATCTATAGAAGAGGTATTAAATGATTGATTTATTAAAAAGTATTGAATTTACTCCTTTTTTAATCTCTTTTAAACTTGCAGCTATTACTACTTTAATTTTATTTTTTATATCTTTACCACTAGCATGGTTTTTATCACAAACAAAATCAAGATTTAAACCTGTTTTTGAGGCTATAACAGCACTTCCCATTGTATTACCACCATCTGTTTTAGGATTTTATATACTTTTTACTTTGTCTCCAAACTCAATGATAGGACATTTTTTCCTCGAACATTTTAATATTAGATTAGTTTTCAATTTTTATGGATTAGTAATCGCAAGTTGTATTTATAGCTTACCTTTTATGCTTCAACCATTACAAAGTGGTCTCGAAAGTATAAATAAAAATATGCTTGAAGCTAGTTATATTTGTGGAAAAAATAAAATTGAAACACTTTTTAAAATTGCATTACCAAATATCAAACCTGCATTAATAACAGCTATTATCATTACATTTTCACATACTGTTGGAGAATTTGGTGTTGTTTTGATGATTGGAGGGAGTATTCCTAATGAAACAAAAGTGGCTTCTATTGCAATTTATGAATTTACTGAAGTGATGGATTATACAAATGCCCATATCTACAGTATTATTATGATACTACTTAGTTTTTTAACCCTTTTAGGAGTTTATCTCTTTAATGGTAAACAAAAAAAATTATTTGAAAAAAATTAGGAACTAAAAATGAAAGAAAACCTACTAATAATTATCTCAACAAACAGTGTTGATTCTATTTTAAAATTTCCTCTTTTATATGGTGGAGTATCAATCCCTCGTGGTTACTGGAAAAGAGTTCATATTATGTTTTGGGGTGCATCTATTGAAATTGCAAAAAATGATGAAAATGTACGACAAAAAGTCCTTGAGATGCAAAAAGATGGAGTCGAATTTAGCTCTTGTATAGTTTGTGCCCAAGAATATGATGCCATTGAGAGTCTTGAAGCAATAAATATACCTTGTAATCACACAGGAATACTTCTAACTGAAGCTTTACAAGATGATAAATTATGGGCAACTTTAACGGTGTAATATGATAAATATTAATATAAAAAAAGAACTTCACGGTTCAAATGGAAAGATGAATTTAGATGTAAATCTTGAAATAAAAAATGGTGAGTTTTTAGCCCTTGCAGGACTTAGTGGAAGTGGTAAAACTACACTTTTAAGAATTTTAGCAGGACTTGAAGAAGCCAATGGGACTATAAATATAGATAATAATTTTTGGTTAAATGATAAATTTTGTTTACCCAGTCAAAAAAGAGAGATAGGATTTGTATTTCAAGATTATGCCCTTTTTCCTAATTTTTCAGTTTTAGATAATCTTTTATATGTAAAAAAAGATAAAGATTTAGCAAATCATTTATTAAAAATAACGGAATTAGAAGAGTTAAAAAACCGAATGCCTCAAACACTAAGTGGTGGGCAAAAACAAAGAGTAAGTTTATGTCGTGCTTTGATGAATAGACCAAAACTATTACTTATGGATGAACCCCTTTCAGCCCTTGATCCCCAAATGAGAACCAAACTACAAAATGAAATCCTTACTTTACATAGAGAGTTTAATACAACAACTATCATGGTAAGTCATGATCCTAGTGAAATTTATCGTTTGGCAAATCGTATAGTGGTTTTAAACCATGGTAAAATCATAAATGATGGCCTACCAAAGGATATTTTGTTAAAAACAAAAGGTAGTCAAAAATTCTCCTTTGAAGGGGAACTTTTAGACATAATTAAAGTTGATGTAATTTATATAGCAATCGTAGCAATAGGACAACAATTGGTTGAAGTTGTGATAAGTCACGAGGAAGTAAAAAATTTGACAATAGGTCAAAAGGTGAATTTAGCTACAAAAGCTTTTAGCCCAACTATTCAAGGAATTTAAAACATGCCATTAATGAATACAAATTTAAAGCCGTTAGATTTTTCAAAGCTTTACATTGAACAAATGGAAAAATCAACTTTTAAAAGCAAAAGTAGTGACGCTTGGGACAAAAGAGCAAAAGATATGAGTATAAGTCTCAGAAATAGTATTTATACTAAAGAGTTTATAGAAAAGATTGATTTTAATTGTATGAATTCTCTTTTAGATATTGGCTGTGGTCCTGGAACCATAGCTTTAAATGTAGCTTCAAAAGTAAAAAATGTTTATGCACTTGATTATTCAACGTTGATGTTAGAGTGCGTGGAAAATAGTTGTAAAAATGATGGCATTACAAATGTGAAAACTATTCATAAATCTTGGTATGACAATTGGGATGATATACCAAATGCAGATATAGTTGTAGCATCTCGTTCTATGGAAGTAAGAGATATAAAAGAAGCTATTTTAAAATTGAACTCTAAAGCAAATAAAAGAGTATATTTAACCACAAAAGTTGGTGGAAGTTTTGTAGATAAAGAGATATTAAATCAGCTAAAAAGAGAGATTTATCCAAAACCTGATTATATTTATTTATTAAATGTTTTACATAATATGGGTATTTATGCAAAGGTTGATTTTATAAAAAGTGAAAACAACAAATTTAGTAGTTTTGATTCTAATGAATTTATAGAAAAAGTATCTTGGAGTTTGGGGGAATTAAATAGTGAAGAAAAAGATGTTTTAAAACTTTATTTTGAAACAACTTATAAATTTAAAGATATCCCAGACTATATCATTTGGGCATTTATCTCTTGGGAAAGGGAGCATACATATGTTTAATTTAACAATTTCTGAATTAGAAAAATATATCCAAGATGATATACCTTATTTTGATTTGACAACAAGTTTACAAAATTGTAACAATGTAAAAGCCCAAATAGAAGTATTTACAAGGGAAAATATTGTTGTATCTTGCAGTGAAGAAGCTGTAAAAATAGCTGAACTTCTAAATTGTAAAGTTGATTTCTTTGTAAAAAGTAAAACAAAAATTGAAAAAAACTCTACTATATTAAAATATACAGGTCTTTATGAGGATATTCATAAAGTTTGGAGATTAACCCAAATACTTTTAGAGTATAGTTGTAAAATAAGTACCTATGCCCATACTATGAAAGAAAAAATTGAGAAAATCAATCCAACTTGCGAACTTCTAACAACTAGAAAAACCTTTCCTTTTTCAAAAAGATTTTGTATAAAAGCTGCATTTTGTGGAGGAGCAATGCCTCATAGATTAAACCTTTCAGAAACTGTACTATTTTTTGAAGGACATAGGATTTTATATAAAAATAACGAAGAGTTTTACGAAGATTTAAAAAGAATAAAAATAAAAATCCCAGAAAAAAAACTAAATGTCGAAAGTGAAAGTTTTGAAGATAGTTTAAATTTGATGAAAATTGGAGTTGATGTAATCCAACTTGATAAGATAGATTTTGAAGAGTTAGAAAAAATCATCACTTACAAAAATGAAAACTACCCATTTGTAAAAATCTTAGTCGCAGGTGGAATAAATCTAACAAATATTGAGAAATATGCTTCATATAAAATTGATGGAGTAGTTACAAGTTCAGTTTATAACTGTGGAATGGCAAATATTAGTAGCAGATTGAAGATTATTTAATCATAAACTTTACGGAACACTTCTTGCATATAGTAAAAGTACACCTTTAAATATTAATAAGGGATAGATTTAGTTTATCCCTTGTTATTGTGTAATTTTAGAAAAAGAAGAAAATCATGATAGCAACATTTAATGACACTTATAATTTTGCAAAAAAATTTCCACATTATAAAGATTTTTATATCAAGCACAACGATTTAATATTTTCAAAATTAGGGTTAGGAACTTTTAACAAAGAGCCGTACAAAGAAGAGAACTATCTATTCCATTATATAGAGGGTGTTAAAGAAGCAGTTAAAAATGGAATAAATCTTATAGACACAGCTAGTAACTATAGATATGGTCAAAGTGAAAAAGAGATTGGTATTGCACTAAAAGAGTTATTCGAAGAGGGAATTACCAAAAGAGAAGAGTTAATTATATGTTCAAAAGGTGGATTTATCCAATTAGAGTATCCATTTCCACAAAATCCATATTCATGGATTGAGGAAAATATAATTAACAGTTCACTAGCAACACTTGATGATATAGAGCTAGACCAACACTGTATGACACCTGATTATTTAGAGTGGTCATGTAAAAAATCTTTAGAAAATTTAGGTGTAAAAACTATAGATATTTACTTTTTACACAATCCTGAAATTCAGATTTCAAAACTTGGATATAAAAAGTTTCTAAAAAAAATTGAAACGATTTTTAGAAGATTTGAAAAAATGGTTGAAAAGGGAATGATTAAATATTATGGTGTTGCCGTTTGGAATGGTTTTATTGATGATAGTACAAATGAACACTTAAATTTAGAAGATTTAGTTGAAATTGCTATTAAAGTTGGTGGAGATAATCACAACTTTAAATATATTCAAACTCCATTTAATATAGCAAAAACATCTATTTACACAATGCCAACACAAAAAGTAAAAGGGGAAGAGTGTACTTTACTACAAGCAGCACACAGATTAAAAATCGGTGTAATTTCTAGTTCATCACTTCTTCAAATGAATCTATTTAAAAAGTCTTTCAAACCAGAAACTGGTTACTTACTTGACTCTAAAATGGTATTGGAAAATGATATTCAATTGGCTTTACAATTTGTTCGTTCAACACCAGGGATTATTAGCTCACTTTTGGCATCAAAAGTTCCTGTTCACATTAAGAAAAATTTAGAAATCACAAAAGTTCCTGCAACATCAAGAGCAAAATACGATTTAATGTATAGAGTATAAAATGATTTATGATGTAATTGTAGTTGGAGGTGGAATTGCTGGTTTAATGGCTGCAATTGAGGCAAAAGATGAAGTAAACAAAGTAGCACTTATTACAAAAGGAAATATTTTCAAGTCAAATTCTTCGATGGCAAGTGGTGGAATAAATGCTGTACTTGATCCTAAAAATACAAAAGAGATAAATCAACACATAACTGATACTTTAAACTCTACAAAAGGAATTGGAAGTAAAAAAGCAATTACCTATATGTGTAAACAAGCATCTCATATAATAAAAAAGCTTGTAGATTATGGCGTAACTTTTGATAAAGATGAAAATGGAAATATTGCCCAAAGACCATTTGGTGGAGGAAGTACAAATAGAACTTGTTATGTTGGAGATAAAACAGGAAGTGCGATAACAATGGCTTTGATAAAAAAAGCGAAAAGTAAAGGAATTACATTTTTACCAAATACATTCGTTTTAAATATTGCAAAATATCAAGATAGAGTAAGTGGTCTTGTTGTTTTAAATAAGGAAAATTCACAAGATGTGATTTATCCTGCAAAATCTGTAATTTTAGCAGGTGGTGGTTATGCTGGAATTTATAGGGGTTATTCTACAAATGCTCCAGATTATACAGGTGATTTATTGGCCGTTGCTTTAAGGGCTGGACTTGAGTTAAGAGATATGGAATTTGTTCAATTTCATCCAACAGGTTTTGTAAAAACAAATTACTTAGTAACTGAAGCAGCTAGGGGTGAGGGTGGCTACTTAGTAAATAGTGAAGGGAATAGGTTTGTAAATGAACTAGGAACTAGAGATGAAGTTGCACGTGCCATTTTAAAAGAACAACTTGAGGGTAAAAAAGTTTATATTGATTTGAGACATCTTGGAATTGAAAAAATCATAGAAAAACTTCCATCATTATACAACGCAGCTTTAATGCAAAGGGAAATTAATATAGCAGAGGAATTATTAGAGATCAATCCTGTTGCACATTACACAATGGGTGGAGTTGATGTTAATATGACTAGTTGTGACATAAAAGGACTTTATGTATGTGGAGAAATGGCCTCAAATGGGGTACATGGTGCAAATAGACTTGGGGGAAACTCTTTGCTTGAGGGTTCTGTATTTGGAAACCTTGCAGGAGAAAAAGCAAGAGAATATGCAAAAGAGAATGAATTTTCTCCAATAAATTACAATACAGTCATCAAAGATATTGAAATGCTTGATTTCATTTTTAAAGGTGACACTAGCGTAAACTTTAATGCCGTACGAATAAGTTTAGGAAAATGTATGTTTGAAAAAGTTGGAATTATTAAAAATGAGAAAAGTTTAACTGAAGCATTTGATTATATAAAATACTTGCGACAAATATCATATAACTTACATTGTATCAATAAAGAAAAAAATAACAATGTAGAACTATCTTCAATTTTAGAATTAAGAAATGCACTTGAAGTTGCTGAAGCAATAATTTTAAGTGCCTTAAAAAGGTGCGAAAGTAGAGGTGCACATTATAGGGAAGATTATCCATTGACTTTAAAAGAGTTCAATAGAAGTTTAGTTGTAAAAGAGCTGAAAAGAGGCTTCTTTAGAATTTCATTTAAAGAAAATGAATTATTAAGAAAATTTAGAAATTTATTTATAAACAAGGAGTAAAAAATGGCAAAAGTTATGTTGAGAGAAGTTAATGGTGTGGTATCTTTTTATTTTGCAAAAAAAGATATGGAAGAAACAATTGAAGAAATAGAGTTCGATACGGAAGAAAAGTGGGGTGGAAATGCAGTTTTATCAAACGGTGAAACATGGTGGATTCAACCAGGAGTTAAAAAACTTCCAAAAGAAGAAGTTTGTAAAAAAATAGCGGACTAAAAATATCCTATTTTATTGTATATTTTATATATAAATAAATGTTCATACAATTATATAAAATAGTTATAATAAAAATTATCCAAAAAATAGGGAGACAATTATGTTAGATAAGTCTGAATGTTTTACCTGTCTTAGTATTAGGGAACTAACAACTCTTTATGAAATTTCATCAGTAATGTCAAATCAATATGATTTGCAAACTTCATTGGAAAAATCAATGAAAATACTTAAAAATTCTCTTCATTTAGAGAATTGTATAGTTCATACATTAGAAGAAGATGTTTTAAATGTTTTCGCCTCTATTGAATTATCAAAATTTCAGAAAAATCTTGCTTCATATAAGGTAGGTGAGGGTGTTACAGGAATGGTTGCAGAATCAAAAGAACCTGTAGTTGTTGAGAATATACATAATAACTCTCTTTTCCTAAATAAATCAGGGAAAAGAGATTTTAATGGAAAATCATATGTTGCTGTTCCTATGATAATAGATAATGAAGCCATAGGAGTTTTAGGTGCAGTTATTACAAAAGCAGCTGAAATACAGCTAGATGATACAGTTAGAATTCTTACGATTGTAAGCTCTATTTTTGCACAAGCTATTCACTCTTTTCAATTAAATCAAAAAGATAAGGAACGACTTAAAGAGTTAAAACTCTATTATAAAATGGAGTGGGATTCGAAGGTTCATAACTTTGGAGACATTATTGGAGATAGTCCAAAAATGGAACAAGTTTTCAAAGTAATTCAAAGAATTGCCCAATCAGATGTTACTGTATTAGTAAGAGGTGAGACTGGAACTGGAAAAGAACTAGTAGCTGCTGCAATACATAAAAGAAGTAATAGAAAAGATGAACCATTTATCAAACTAAATTGTGCTGCAATTACTGATACACTACTAGAAAGTGAACTTTTTGGTCATGAAAAAGGTGCTTTTACAGATGCTAGAGAGACAAGAAAAGGAAGATTTGAACTTGCAGATGGGGGAACATTATTCCTTGATGAAATTGGAGATATTAGTGCCTCTGCACAAGTTAAACTTCTTAGGGTACTTCAAGAGAGAGAATTTGAACGAGTTGGTGGAAGCAAAACTATAAAAGTAAATGTAAGACTTGTAGCAGCAACCAACAGAAATCTTGAACAAATGGTAAAAGATGGTAAGTTTAGAGAAGATTTATATTATAGATTAAATGTAATTCCTATTGATTTACCACCTTTAAGAGAAAGAGGGGACGATATAAAACAACTTGTTAATTTCTTCCTTGAAAGATCAATGAAAAATCATAAAAAAGTCGTAACTATTACGGATGAAGCAATGGATGCGCTCTGTAGTTACCCGTGGCCGGGCAATGTAAGAGAATTAGAAAATACAATTGAAAGAATTGTATTAATGGGAAATGAAGAAGGAATTAGTAAATTTGATATGTTACTTTTACTTCCAGCTTTAAATGACCAAAAACTAAAAAGTGAATATAAACCAATTAGTAAAAAAAATCTGAATTTAGAAGAATTAGAAAAAGAGGCAATTATCGAGGCACTTGAAAATAATGATTTTAATCAATCAAGTGCGGCAATAGAGTTAGGAATAACTCTTAGACAAATAGGGTATAAAATAAAAAAATATGAAATCTAAAATAATTTATAAAAACGAAGAAATGCAATTAACTGATGATTTTATTGATATTGGTTATATGGCTGAAAATTTTGATGGTATTGATTTAAATGACAATAAAATAAGCATTAAAAAAGCTAGTCCAAATAGAAATATCCAAATATTTTTATCTTTCCCTAATTTTGAAGATTTTAGTGAAGAGATAATAAGTTTTGATGAGTTTATAAGCAATGCAAAAATTGATATATTTGTTTATGTAATCTTTAATGAGAAACTTGACTTAAATTATCAATTTAAAAAAGTTATTCCTGTTTTTGACGTAAATGAAGAATTCGCTTCTATGTACGGAACAAAAATTGTATGTGGTAGTTTGGAGAATAGATTGACAAAAGCACTTTTTTTAATCGGTAAAGATGGTGCCATCTATCACATTGATATGCCAAGTAACCTTGATTCACCTCTAAACTTAGAGAGAATTAGAGCTGAATTAAACAAGGTATATCAGTCATACACAGGAGCTGGATGTCATGGATGATATAAAAAAAAAGATACAAGATGGTGAACTTATACCATTCTTAGGAATGGGTGTATTTAAAGATACAAAAAACAGTGATGGAACTCAACTTCCATTTGATAGCGATTCAATGATTTTAAGCCTAAATAATGGTAGAGCTATGAGTGATAGACTTATGTACGAATACTCAAGAGCTGCTATGAGTTTAGAGCAAAGAAAAGGTAGAGAGTTCATTATACAAATGACAAATCATATTTACTCTTCTAAAGAATATGAACTCCCTGCAACTTACAAATGGCTTCAAACAATCAAACCAAAATTTATTATTGATACAAATATGGATGATAGTCTACAAAAGATTTATAGTGACTGTGAACACTTTTTAATTACTGGTGTTTCAAGAATAACTGCTGATTGGGATAGATATTTAATCTACTCTTATGATGTAACTACAAAAGCTTACACAAGAATCGACAAAGAACAATTAAATTTAGACTTTCCAATATTATTTAAACCTATGGGTTCAACAAAACCTGAAATGAATTTTATTATCTCAGATGCAGATTTTGTTGATTGGTTAACAGAAGCTATGGGTGGTTATGCAATGCCTCCTATTTTAAAAGAGTATAGAAAAAATAAAGAGTATTTATTTTTAGGTGTTGATTTCTCAAAAGATACTTTTAGAATGGTTGCAAATGAGATAACTGTAGATCTAAAAGGTGGTACAACTGTACTTAACACTGAACTAACAAAAAAAGAGGATAAATTTATTAAAACTCACAATTTAACTAATTTAAATATGAGTATTGATGAATTTATAAAAAACTATGAGTGAAAAATTTCATTGCGATTTCTGTGGTAAAGAGATTACAGAAGTAAAAAAAATATTCTCTAGTGAAGTTTCACATATTTGTGATGAATGTGTGACAATGTGTTCAAAAGTTTTGGAAAAAGAACTTATTAAAGATAGTAAAAAAGAGTTCCAAAAAGGACTTAGTGTCCCTGTTAAAATAAAAGAACATTTAGATGATTATGTAATAGGTCAGGTTGAAGCAAAAAAAGTTTTAGCTGTTGCATTATATAACCACTATAAAAGAATTGATAAACCTGTTGTTAAAAATGTTGAAATTGAAAAATCAAATATTATGTTAATTGGACCAACGGGAAGTGGGAAAACACTTCTTGCAAAATCACTTGCTAGAATTATGGATGTTCCTTTTGCCGTTGCAGATGCAACAGCTTTAACTGAAGCTGGATATGTTGGGGAAGATGTTGAATCAATTTTATCAAGACTTTTAGCTGCTGCTGATTATGATTTAGAAAAAGCAAAAAGAGGTATAGTTTATATCGATGAAATTGACAAAATTGCAAATAAAAGTGAAAGTTCAACAAGTGGAAGAGATGTAAGTGGAGAGGGTGTTCAACAAGGACTTTTAAAAATCCTTGAGGGTGCTGAAGTTTACGTTCCAGTAAAAGGAAGTAGAAAAAATTCATCAGCTGAAACCATTCTTTTTGATACAACACATGTACTATTTATTTGTGGTGGTGCTTTTGTTGGATTAAGAGAAGATGATAGTGTTAAAAAAACTAAAAAAGCTCCTAAAATGGGATTCTTAAAAAAAGAAGATACAGATGCTGAGAGAAAACCAATTGAAGCAAAAGAACTAATATCTTTTGGATTAATTCCTGAATTTATAGGAAGAATTCCAGTAATTGCAGAACTTAATAAACTTTCAAAAGAAGATTTAATTAGAGTCCTAAAAGAGCCTAAAAATGCAATTATTAAACAATATGAAATTTTATTTGAACTTGATGGAGTTGAATTAGAATTTACAGATGATGCCCTTGAAAGAATTGCAGAAATTGCTGTTGAAAAAGATGTTGGAGCAAGAGGTCTTAGAGGAATTATAGAAAATATAATGCTTCCTTTACAATATATCACTCCATCTGAAAATAATTTAGAGAAATGTAGAATTACAAGAAAATATATTGATAAAGAAGAAGACGTTGAATTAAAATACAATGAAAATGCTAGTGAAGAACCAACAAAAGAGATTGTATTTAAAAAAATGGCTAATTAAAATTTCATAGTGGAATAATATTTGCATCTAATTTTTATATTTTTATAAAAAGGATAGAAAATGGCAGTTAAAATTACTGAAGAATGTATAAGTTGTGAAGCATGTGCACCTGAGTGTCCAGTTGCAGCAATATTAGCAGATGGAAATGAAAAAAATCCACAAGATGGTATCTTATATGTAAAACCAGAAGCATGTGTTGAGTGTGTTGATCATGCAGATGCTCCAAGATGTGCAGAAGCATGTCCAACAGCAGGAGCTATTGTATGGGATATGCCTTATACTGCTGATTTTAGTGCATATTATTTATCTGGTCATGAAAAAGGTGAATATAAAATTAGAGAACATAAATCTAAAGGTTTAATGCTTCCTGATGTAAAAGAGCAAAAATTCAGAACTGATATTGGTATGGACTTAAGAGAAGCTCATGCTAATGTAGCTGATTTTTAATATATAAAAAAGGACAAAGACTTAAATCTTTGTCCTAAACTACTAAAACTAAAAAAAGATATCTAGAAAACTTTGCAATAACAACTAAAACTAAAAACTTTTTAAAATCATATTTTAATACTCCTGCAATAAAAGTAATTGGGTCTCCAATTATTGGTAACCATGAAAAAAGGATAGAAAGACTTCCATATTTATCAAAATAATATTTAGCTTTTAAAATATATTTTTCACTTAATAAATTTTTATTTATTAAAAACTCTTCCCCCTTTAATCCAAAAAAATAGTTTATTACTGAACCTAAACTATTTCCTAAAGTAGCAAAAAAGAGTAATAAATAAATATTATAGCCTTGTTTAATATCATAAATAAGTAACGCTTCACTTCCCAATGGAAATAAAGTTGCTGAAATAAATGCTGTAATAAAAAGTATTAAGTAAACCATGTTTTTCTTTCAAAGCAAAATATAAAGATTTTTTAAGTATAATTCCAATCTTTAAAGGGAAGCATTGAGAATATTTTGATATTCTGAATGCTCTTCTTTAGACCCTTACAATTATTATCTAAGACAACGCCCCAGGATGGGAACATAGCAAGGCACCTTATTTAATGGTGTGTTTGGGTATCTGGAGAGGAGTACTTTTGTACTCTAATCAAATAACCAACTCTATTTAAAAATTTAATTACCGCAATTTTCTTCTTTAGTTGTTTGCATAGATTTAAATACTTCATAAATTGCCAAATCTATTTGCATAGTAGTATCTAACATTCCATTTAAATTTCCATTAGCATTATCATAAATTACACTTTGCACACCTTTATGTACTCTTTCATGTGCATTTTTAAGATTAGTCCAATTTGTTGTTTTAGTAAAATTCTTATTTTCTTGTTCTTGTTGTATTATCCATTTTCCAAGATTACACTCTGTTTCTTTAGTAACTGTCCAGATTTTTTTAGAATCTAATTGATTATAGTTATTATTTTTGAAGTTAATATGATCTAATTTTAGTCTATTTATTACAAACATCATCTCTATATCGCAAACTCTACTTTTTGCATCTTTTTTATAAGAAGTATGTTTTACAACTTCTACAAGTTTATTTGATAATGATTCTATTGTATTTGCTTGAGAACTTATTTGTGAAGCCATTGCAGCATTTTGTTGTGTTGTTTTGTCCAATTCATTTACTGCATCATTAATTTGTTCTATTGCTTCACTTTGCTCTTTAGATGCATTAGAAACCTCATTAATTATATGTAACTGGTTTTCTATATTTTTATTTAGTGTTTCGTATCCCAAAATCATAGAATTTGCAATTTCTTTTCCTTCTATTGCTCTTTGTCTAGCTTTTTGAACAATACTATTTATCTCTTTTGCAGCTTCTGCACTTCGTGATGCTAGATTTCTAACTTCAGCAGCAACAACAGCAAATCCACGTCCAGCTTCTCCAGCAGTTGCAGCTTCAACAGCTGCATTTAAAGAAAGAATATTTGTTTGAAATGCAATTTGATCAATAATTGCAGTTGCTTCTTGGATTGATGTAACTTCATCATTTATTTTAATCATAGATTCAACCGTATCATTTGCTAATTTTTGACCACTTTTTGCAGACTCATTTACCTCTTTTGAAAGTTGTGCCATCATCAAAGTATGCTCATTTGTATTTCCAATTGTACTTGATACCTCTTCAATTGCAGCAGCTGTTTCCTCTAATGAAACTGCTTGTTGATTGGATGCACTTGCAAGACTATTTGCTGCAGAGGATAATTCTACAACTTGCTGATGTAATTCGATTGATGAATTATCAAGTAATCCAAGTATTTCTGATATTGTGTTTCCTAAAGCTCTAATACCTAAAAGAATAGAACCCATTTTCCCTGAGAGATTGTCTACATCTAAACTACTATCAAATTTTGCATTTCCATATTCTATTAGAGTTTTTATACCTGCTTCTGCAAGTCTTGAATTGTTTAATAGGGCTTTATTAAAATTATCTTTTATTTCATTTAATTTTTGATTTGAAGATTTATTTTCGATTAAAATACCATAAAAACCCTTTTCGAACTTTTGTACAACTTCATTTATTTCATTTAATAATAAATCTTCATCTTTTTTTTGATTTTCAAGTTCTTCAATTCTTCTTTTTAATCTCTCTATTTCTTCATCTTTTTTTTTGTTTCCAAACATTGCTTTTCCCTTTAGATTATTACAACAATTACAATAGAATTTTAATTTTGTGCATTAAATAATAACTTATTATATAACATATATATTTCACTTATAATTAATAAATATTTTTTTGATTATTTTTTAAAATAAATATACACAATTAAGATATAAAATGTATACATTAATTGATTGATAAGATAATTAATGATACTTTAGCATTTAAATAAAATATATGTTTAATTCAATTTTTTATTTTTTTAAAAAGCCTATTTTTAGAAAAACTAATAAATATTTGGGAGATTATATTGAATAATTTTTTTAAAAGTTTATCTTTAATTATACTTACAACACTATTTTTTGGATGTGATAATAATTTAAGAGAACAAAATAAAGAGTATCAAAAAGAAATATTAAAAAGACAGAGCAATAATTTTGAACATTTCAAAATTACAGATGAAAAAATAGATAATACATTTGATAAAAAAAAGTTTTATGTACCTGTATATTCACATTTATATATTTCAGAGAATAATTACACAAGACTATCTATTTCATTAAGTATTAGAAATAGTGACCAAAAAAAAGATTTATATGTTGAAAGCGTTGATTATTACAATACTCAAGGTGAACTTGTAAAAAAATATCTATCTCAACCACATATACTAAAACCAATGGCATCTATTGATTACTTTGTAAGTTTAGAAGATATGAGTGGTGGACATGGTGCTAAATTTTTAGTAAATGTTGCAAGTAAAGAAGAGATTAATTTACCAATTATTCAAGCTACAATGTTAAATAAATCAGGTAGTTCAAATCTATGTTTTTTAACAGAAGCTTCTTTAATAAAATAAAAGCTTCTCTTAATTACTGTTTTTTATATCAAATCTAAAAAATCAGAATTTAAAATCAGCAACTTTTTTTCTGCTTTGTTATAAATAAATCTTCTATCTGATTTTTTTATACATTCAAATATTATTGATTTGATCTCTTTTTCTGTTTTATTATATCTTTTCATTAAAACAGTAAAATCTTTTACAGTTATAAAATCATTTTTAACTTCTGTTCTACTTTGTAAGTTTGCTTCAATTTGTGGTTTATAGATTGAACGCATTTCATTAAACGCACTTTGCAAAAGTTTTATTTCTGAATTAAAAACTTCAATAATTCTTTTTTGATTTTTTTCTAATCTAAAAATCTCTGAAATATATTGCTTTTTCATCCATTTCATTGATTTTTTTAAAAGTTCTATTTGCTCATTTTTAACTTCAATTATTGCATCAAAATTACTATTTGTCTGTTGATTTTTAGATGATGGTTCAGCTTTAGATTCTGTAGAGTCATTTTTCATATTTTCATTAATATAAACAAAAGTTTTTCCATCTTTTTTGATTGATTTAAGTTGGTCTTTTTTGATTCTATAGTGAATTCCTTGTAAAGACAAGCCTAATATTGAAGCAGCTTCAGTAGTTGTAACTAATCTTTCCAAGGTATAATTCCTAAATCTTTGAACTATCTATTTCAATAACAGTATGAACATTTCCTCTTGGTTTAAAATCTGCAATAACTTTCATCCACTTAGGCTCTAACTTAGCATATAATGTATCGAAAATTTCATTTGCAGAATTTTCATGGGAAATTTCTCTAAACATAAAAGAGTTAATATAAATTTTTAAAGCTTTTAACTCAATAACCCTTTTATTTGGTGTATATTCAAGTTTAATAGTTGCAAAATCAGGGTAACCACTTCTTGGACATTTAGCCATAAATTCAGGTAATTCAATACTAATTACATAATTTTTATCATGGTCATTTGGCCAAAAATTTTCATCTTTATTTATATCAAATTCAACTATCTCTTTTTCACCATATTTCATTCTATAACCTCTTTTATAATTTAATTTTTAAACATCTAGATGTTCAACATCTTTTGCATGTTCTTCGATGTAATTTCTTCTTGGTTCTACTTCATCACCCATAAATAGTGTAAATGTATCAGAAGCTATTTCAGCATCTTCTATTTTAACTCTTAAAAGTCTTCTATTTTCTGGAATCATTGTTGTTTCCCATAATTGCTCAGGATTCATCTCTCCAAGACCTTTATATCTTTGAATATATGCACCTTTTTTAGCTAAAGTTTCAATATCTTCTAAAATTTCAATTAAATCTCTTCCCTCAAATACTGATAAATCTCTCTCTTTTAATTTATTAAAAATATAAGTAGCCTCACTAAAATAAGGAGATGCAAATAGTTCATCATCAATAATTAACTCTTCTAATCCCTCTTTAGTTTGAACAAATAGTTGAATTCTATCATCAGTTAATGTTTTTGATAAAATATTGTGACCTTTATCTTCGATAAATTTCTTAACTTCTTCATATAATGAGTTAAAGTCAAGATTTACTAAATCACTATTTTCAATTAAATGTTTTAACACTTCAACTAAAGAGTATCTTTTTCCTAATTGATCTAACATTGCTCTATATTTTGCAACAATTTTGAATAAATCTAGTAAATCGTTATATCCTGAACCTTCAAAAGTAAACGACTCTAAACCATTTTCAATTAAGAAATTTGATAAAGCTGTATTGTCTTTTAAATAAGTCTCATTTTTACCTTTTTTATATCTATAAAGTGGTGGTTGAGCAATATATAAATATCCATTTTCAATAACTGGTCTTAAGAATCTAAAGAAAAATGTCAATAATAGTGTTTGAATATGGCTTCCATCAACATCGGCATCTGTCATAATAATGATGTTATGGTATCTGATTTTTTCATTATCAAAATCTCCACCAATTCCACAACCAGGTGCAGTAATCATATTTCTAAT
>JACCDS010961592.1_pt1 | contig 22359 bp, 18 predicted proteins | sample 7446441 | NCBI WGS metagenome assembly JACCDS01 (sample SAMN15323445, study PRJNA562643) | freshwater metagenome | isolation source: river surface water | place: USA:Blue River Watershed | collected 2017-08-17 | reverse complement strand
TGGGCCACCTGCAGGTGGGTGAAGCCCGGCAGGATCACCTCCACATGGCGGTCGGCCACGTCCACCAGGGCCTGCTGCAGTTCCTTCAGGAGCCCGGCGATCAGGTCGATCTCGCCGCGCAGCCACAGGCGCACGTCGGTGGCGACCTGGTCGTTGCGGCTGCGGCCCGTGTGCAGCCGCTTGCCGGCGATGCCCACGCGCTCGGTCAGGCGGGCCTCGATGTTGAGGTGCACGTCTTCGAGTTCGAGCTTCCACTCGAAGGTGCCGGCCTCGATCTCACTGCGGATCTGGGCCATGCCGCGCTGGATGTCGGCCAGGTCCTGAGCGCCGATGATGCCTTGTGCGGCCAGCATGTCGGCGTGCGCCAGCGAGCCCTCGATGTCGGCCGCCCACATGCGCTTGTCGAAGAAGACGCTGGAGGTGTAGCGCTTCACGAGCTCGCTCATCGGCTCGGAAAACAGGGCGGACCAGGCTTGCGACTTCTTGTCGAGTTGATGGGTGCTCATGCGGGGCGGACGGTTAGGCACAAAACCGTCGATTGTAGAGACGCCCCACCCTGGATGTCAGGCGGCCTGGGCCTTCATCAGCTCCGCCAGCCGGTAGCACAGCGCCACCAGCGTGAGTCCGCTGTTGCAGATGCCGTCGGCGCGCAGCAGCGAGGCATCGCAGACGAACACGTCGTTCATGTCCTTGACGGCGAAGAAGTCCAGGCTCAACTCGCCCGGATCGTTCAGGAATCGGTAGGAGCCGCCCGAGTGGTGGGCGGCGGTGCGGAACTCCCAGTCCTTCGGGTCGATCCGGCGCTGTTCGACGATGTCGGCGCCGAACTCGTCGAAGAAGCGTTCCAGTGCCCATTCGTAGGCTCGGCGCTCCCGGTCGGTGACCTTCCAATTGAGAAAGGGCTTCTGGCTGGGTTGGACGTCCAGACCGCGCTCTGCCTCGGGCAGTTGCTCGCCCAGCAGCAGCAGCGAGTAGTAGTCGCCCTGGAAGCCCGACTTGGTCTTGAACAGCACCGCTTCCCGGATGGCTTCCAGGTTCATCAGCAGCTTGAAGATCTTGCTGGGTGAGAAGGGCTGGTTGCGCAGGTCCGACAGGATGAAGCGCGCGGGACCGAGCAGCGACTTGAGCTTGAGGTTCAAGGCCGGGCGCACGTAGAGCACGGTCTTGACGTCGTCCTTTTCGTAGACCAGGCCAGCGCGCACCTCGGTGTGGGCGGTGTTGGAGCACGAGACGGTCTTGATCCGACTGTCGGGCTTGAGGCGGATCTTGGCCACGTAGGCCATCGGGTGGTCGTGGTAGCCCGGGCAGAACATCGGACCGGGGGTGACCGATCGGGCCAGCAGGGCGGGTGTCGACAGGCCGCCGGCACTCGCGAACAGGAAGTCGGCTTCGATGCGCTGTTCACCCTCGATCATGGTGACGAGGGCGTGGCCGGGTTGTCCGTCCTGGGGGGGCACGAGCTTGCTCACATGGCCGTACACCACGCGGATTTCCGCGCCTGGATGCCGCTCATGGGCCAGCTTCCACATGTTGGCCCGCTCGCGCGGCAGCACCATGTGGGCGATGGTGCAGTCGCCGCCTTCGATCTGGCGGTTGAACTCGCGGCGTGCGTGGCACTCGGCGATCTCGTCGGGCGGGAGGAACAGTTCCCAGGCCTTCGAGTAGTAGGGCTCCAGCGTGCCCGAGCGGATGCCGGCCTTGCGCAGGTCGTCGGGCGTGAACTCGATGAGTGCGTTGTGCCAGTAGTTGGTCGTGCCGCCCAGGCCGACACCGCGGTTGATGGAGCCGTTGACCTCGCCGGTGTCGCAATCGATGTCGGTGAACATCGGGCGAGCGGATTCACTCTGCTCGATGACCGTGACGTCGAAGGCATCGCGCAACAGGGTGCTCAGCAGCGAGCCGCACAAGCCGGCTCCCACGATGACGACGCGCTTTTTCATGCTCGGGGTTCCGGTGCGACGAGGAGGTGAGGGTGGTCCTTCAGGGCGATGGACAGCACGCGGGCCACGCGGGCGTCCCAGCTCAGCTCGGAGACGGTGTCCATGCGTTTTTTCACCTCGGCGGGGTCGTCGCTGGTGGCGATGGCGTGCGCCAGGCCGGCCTCGAATTCCTCGGCGGAGCGCGCGATGCAGATGTCGCCTTCAAAGCGGTCGATCTCGGGGATGCTCACCGACACCACGGGCTTGCCCATGGCCAGGTACTCGCGCAGCTTCAGCGGGTTGATGTGCTGCACGTGGTGCGACATGCGGTACGGAATGACGGTGGCTGCAAACTGCGCGCCGTATTCCGGCAAGCGGTCGTAGGGCTTCTTGCCCAGGAAGTGCAGGTTCGGCAGTTGCGGCAGCTCTTCTTCTGGGAAGCCGACGCGGCCGACGAACACGAAGTGCCAGTCCGGCCGACGGCGGGCGATGTCCGCGATCATGTCCGTGTCGATCCAGCGGTTGACCAGCCCGAAGTAGCCGATGAGCGGCTTGGGCAGGTGGGCGATGTCCTCGGGCGCCGGCAGGTCCTTGGATTGGGCCTGGGCGAAGTGGTCCACGTCCACGCCGTGCGGGGCATAGTGCGTGTTCGGGTTGAGCGTGAGCTTGTGCGGGGTCAGCGTCTCGGAGGTGACGAAGACCGTCTTGGCGCGGCGGGTGGTCTCGTCGTCCAGGCGCTGGACCGATTCGGTGTCCACGCCGGGGAAAGCGGCGTAGTCGTCGGTGCAGTAGTAGACCGAGGTGGCCTCGCCCAGCGTGCCGAACAGGCCCGGCACGTGCGGCATGGTGGACCAGACGATGCGGTCCTTCAGGCCGTGGCGCCAGATCACCGCGCGCACCGTGAACCAGGTCAGGAAGGCGTTCAGGCGGCGCACCAGGGCGAAGCGGTGCATCGGGATCTGCAGCAGCGTCATCACCTGGATGCCCGGCTCCACCTGCTGCGGGCCGGCGAAGAAGCGGCGCAGGGCGCGCACGATCTTCATCAGGTCGCGGCCGGAGCCCGACGGCGCGCGGATGCCCGGGCACTCGACGTAGAACAGGTCGTAGCGCTGCGCCAGGCGCCGGGCCACGTGGTGGCTGGAGGTGCGGTTTTCGGCAAACCAGTCGTTGCCGAAGTACAAGACGGAAGGTCGCTTTTCGCCTGAAGACTTCAAGAGAGCACCTGATTCATGGCAGGGAGGGGCCGGGGGGCGGAGTCGCGCGCAGTGGGCTGGCCACGGAACGCAGGCAACAGCCGAGAGCAGACGCGGGGTCCAAGAGGATGCGCGTGAATCTCGAGGGAATGCCGGCTGATGAAACCATTATGTGAGCATTCCCCTGGGCAGGGAGCTCAGGCGCGCGATTGGAGGCGTTGTTCCCGCCTTTGGTCACACGACTGAGGGGGGCGTCATGACATTCGGGACCGGCTCCAGAGCTGGTTGCTGAGATAGGTGTAGCCGTACCAGCGCATGTTCAGGGTGCGGAGCAACAGGTCGACCGGGCGCAGCAGGCAGGGCCTGCTCGACATCGCGGCCATCAGTTGGCCGTACAGGGCGTAGAGCAGGCGCTCGCCGGCATGGGCAAACGGTCGCTCCACCCGACGCAGCAGGTGCGCGCGCCGACCCTGGTCCACTGGCCACGTGGGGGCGAGCATGAATTGGGCGATCTCGTCGAGGGTGGTGGCCGCGTTGACGCCCCCGGGGAGTTCGTTTTCCGACTCCACGACCAGACCCAGCGTGAGCACCTTGCCGTTGGGCAACTGCGCGGCTTCGTCCTCGGCTTGTTTCTTGGCCCTGGGGTAGGCGTAGCAGCGGGTCAGCGGCGAGATGATGGTCGATGAGGAGGTGATGTAGACGATTTCCGCCACGCCGGCTTGCCTCAGGTGCGCGAGCAGGGCGCTGTTTTCACTGGGCACGGTGGAGTAGGCGAACACCCACACCCGATCGTCGGGCGTGAAGGTGAAGGCGGAGAGGTCGGCGTGCCCGATGGCGTGCTGGAAACGCGTGGCCATGCCGGTTTTGCGGCTCAGGGCTTTCCAGATCTTGGCGCTGCGGCCAAGGACGATCTCACGCATGAGGGCTCCCTGAAGGTAGTGGTGTGTTCCCGTCCATATCGGACGAAGGGGCGGGGACTTCCAGTGGGTGCCGTCGCGCAAAGCGGTCGGAGTTCCTGGATGTGGGCCCCGTGTCACGGGGTGCGGTGACCCGCAACGGCACAATGTGTAACACTCTGTGAATTGTCTCCCGCGCGGTGGGGAGCGTCCAGTCCGCAAGCAGGTGGAGGGTCCGTGACTTTAGAGGGGTTCCGTCGGCGCTCGACTGCACGAGGTGCGCCATGTTGCCTTATGGTTGCGGGTTTGCTTGCTGGCGTCACGGCCCGTGAATCGTCTGTTGCTGCCTTTTTGCGACCCCCACAGAACATGAAGCCTTTCACGAGAGGCCGACCAGAATGACCAAAGCGTTTGGAGCCTCCAAGCTCGCACGGGCCGCTGTCTTGATGACGGGGTCCACTTATGTCGCTTATGCGGCAGGGTTGGTGGCCAGCACCATCGTGGCGCGGGTGCTGGGGCCGGCCGACTACGGGCGATATGCCTACGTGCTGTGGCTGTCGTCGGTGTTGGTCATTCTGATGAACAACGGGCTGACGACGTCCTCGATCCGTTTTGTGTCGGAGTTTCTGGGGCGCAACCAACCCTGGGCGGCCACGGCTCTGGTGCGCCGGTTTGCCTGGTGGCAGGTCTTCACGGCGCTGGTGGCCGGGGGCGGATTCCTGCTGGTTCTGCCGTGGCTGCAGCCCACGGGATGGACGTCCCACCTGTTCCTGTTTGCCGCGGTGACGCTGCTGGCCTCCTGGGGCAAGGCGGCCTACTTGTTCCGCGTGTCGGTGGCCAAGGGTTGTGGTCAGTTCGGCATGGAGGCCTTGAGTGTCACCATCGCGGCGCTGCTCAGCCTGATTGGCGTGGCGGTGCTGGCCGTCACCGGAGCCGGGCTCAACGAGATGCTCTACCTGTTTGTGGGCATCAACCTGTCCCAGTGGCCGATGCTGTGGTGGCTGCTCAAGCGCAATGGACTGGCCTTGCCCCCGCTGGAAGAGGGCAAGGTGCTGGACGCGGATGTTCAGCGCCAGGTGCGGGATCACCTGCTGTGGACCGTGGCGTTGACGCTGGTGGCGGCGTTCAGCAACAAGTCGGTCGAGACCTTCTTGCTCAATCGTCACGCAGGTGCCGAAATCGTGGGTTTCTTCGCTGTGGCGGCGGCCCTGACGCGTGGTGGGGTGGACCTTCTGTCTTCGGGACTGAACTCCATCCTGATGCCCACGATGGCACACGGCTTTGGCCAGGGTGGGACCCAGCGGGTGGGCGAGATCACCGCAGAGGCGGTGCGGATGTTCCATTTCCTGGGCATGCTGCTCGCGGGGGTCGGCCTGATGTGGGCCCAGCCGGTGGTCTTGCTGATGTATGGCGCCAAGTACGCCCCGGCGGCCTCGGCCCTCGAGGTCATGGTGGTGGTGGGCGGGGTGACCCTGAGCAATGGAGCCCTTGGGGCGCTGTTGTCGACCACCGGCAACCAGCGCATGCGCACGGCGGTGCTGGTGAGTTCCTTGGTGATTTCTGGGGCCATCGCGCTGGCGCTGGTGCCGACCTGGGGTCTGGTCGGGGCTCTGGTGTCCCACGCCGTGTCGACGCTGGTGGTGCTGGCCCTCACACTGGTGATCATCCAGCGCAGCCTGGGCATTTCGCTGCCGTGGTCGTCCCTGGTGCGCATGTCCCTGGCGGCGGTGCTGTCCGCGGCCGGGGTGTGGGTGGCTCTCCAGAGTTTGGACAACGTCTGGGCCCGCTGGGCGGGGGGACTGGTGTTTGTTCCGCTGTACCTGTGGCTCACGGTGCGCCTGCGGGTGTGGAAGGCGCGTGACGTGGCACTGGTGGCCCGGTACGAATCGAAGCTGCCGTTCCTGAGGCCGGTGTTGGCCTACATGGCCCGCTGGGCGAACTGAATCTTTCTCCTGGCGGTTTTGTCATGCGAATTCTTCATGTGGTGGTGTGCCTGGACATCGGTGGGCTGGAGCGGGTCGTGACCGATCTGGCCCTGGCTCAGCTGCGGCAGGGGCATCAGGTCCGCTTTTTCTCGCTCCATCCCACCGGCGGGTTTCGGCCCGAGCTGGAGGCCGCAGGCATTGCGGTGGAGCAGGGCGCCAAGAAGGGCGGACTGGACCTGGACACGATCCGTGCGATCCGTCGGCAAGTTCAGGCGCACGACATCGACGTGGTGCACACCCACAGTTTCATGCCGAACTACTACGCCGCGGCTGCGTTGGTGGGGATCGGGCGCCGTGTGGCGCTGGTCGGCACGGTGCATGACATGGGCACGCGTTTGTCGAACCGCCAACTGCGCTGGCTGTATCGGGCCTCCATCGTGCGCACCGACCGGGTGGCGATGGTGGGCTCCCAGGTGCACGATCGTTTTGTCGGCCAAGGCTGGGTGCCAGCGCGCAAGGCCGTGACCGTTCTCAACGGCATTCCTCTGGAGCGGTTTCGGCCGACGCCGGAGCGTCGCCGGGCGGCCCGCCAGGCGCTGGGCTACTCCGACCAGACCTTGCTCATCGGGGCCGTCGGCCGGCTGGTGCACGAGAAAAACCACCATGCTCTGCTGGCGGTGATGCCGGGGCTGTTGCAGCGCTGGCCGCAACTCCAGGCGGTGGTGATCGGCGGTGGCGCCTTGGCTGAGGATCTGGCGCAGGACGTGCGACGCAGAGGGCTCCAGGACGCCGTCAGGTTGACGGGTCCCATGCAGGGGATTTCCGACCTGCTGCCGGCGTTTGACGTGTTTGCCATGCCGTCGCGCACGGAAGGGCTGTCGATCGCCTTGCTGGAGGCCTGTGCCACCGGATTGCCGATCGTGGCGACTTCCGTGGGGGGCAATCCCGAGATCATCCGCGACGGAGAGACCGGCCTGCTGCTGCCTTCCGAGGACCTTCCCGCCCTGGAAGCCGCGCTTGCGCGGATGTTGGGGGATGAGGCCTTGCGTGTCTGTTGCGGGCAGGCGGCCCAACGTTGGGTGGCCGATCACGCCTCCATCGAGGCGGTCGGGCGCTCGTACGATGACTTGTACGCCGCCGCCCTGGCGCCGCGCTGAGCCGGCGGCTCAGCGGCTGGTGCGGCCCCAGGTGCCGCTGTAGCGGCCCGTGGCGTAGCGCCACGAGGCCACCAGGAAGGCCCAGTTCAGCGCAAACAGGAACGCCGCCAGCTTGATCACCTTGGGCAGGCTGTGGCCTGCGTTGATCATCCGCAGCGCCAGGGCCGACCCGGCATAGCCCAGGACCTGGGCCAAGGTGGCCAGCTGCCATCCGGCGGAGCCGATGGCCAGCACCGACGAGGCCGCCAGGGCGACGATCAGCAGGTGAGGGGCCACCCAGCGCAATACCTTGTGTGAGACGTAGGCGAAGCGCGTGGCCCAGCGCGTGCGCAGCAGGTACTGCGGGTGACGCATCAGTGCCTGGAAGTTGCCGATGCCGATGCGCACGCGGCGACGGAATTCCTCGTCGATGCGTTCGGGCGTGTCTTCCTCGGCCCACGCGCGCGGCTCGTAGACCAGCTTGGCACCTGTGGCCGCGACGTTCATCGCCACGACGAAGTCATCACAGATCGTGTCGGGCTGCAGCGGTGTCCACAGTTCGCGGCGGATGGCGTAGATGCCGCCGTTGGCCCCGAGCAGGGCGCCCAGGCGCGACTCGAAAAATTTCAGGAATTGCTCGATGCGCCAGTACAGGCTGTCCTGGTTGTCGCCGTCGTTGCCCAGCAGGCGCAGTTCGCCGCTGACGCCGCCGACTTCAGGGTCATCGAACGCGCTGACCAGTCGGCGCAGGGCATCGGGGCGGAAAAAGGTGTTGGCGTCGGAAAACACCAGCAGGGCTTCTTGCGTGCGGCTCACCAAGTCGTTGAGCACGTTGGCCTTGCCGCGGTTCTGTTCGAAGGCGAGTGCGCGGATGCGAGGCTCGTGGGCGTAGCGCGCCAGGATTTCAGCCGTTCGGTCTTTGCTGCCATCGGAGCCGATGTACGCCACCAGCCGGTCGGCGGGATAGTCCAGCGAGAGCAGGTTCTGGATGCGCTGCTCGATGTGCCGTTCTTCGTTGTAGGCCGAGATGACCACGGCCACGTGAGGCCAGTCGTCCGTCGCGCGTTCGGATTTGCGGCGGTCGCGCTTGCGGAACACAAATGCGGCGTCCTTGGCGGCCTGGTTCAGGCCGGACACCACGAACAGCACCAGGGGATAGAGCACGTAGGTGTAGACCACCGCCAAGATGCCGCCGACGGCCACCACCGCCAGCGCGATGCGCCAGATGTCGTTCACGGCTCAGGTCCTCGGCTGGTAACCAGGGCGGGGAATCTCGAAGTCCCGGTACTCGTTCGGGTCGCCCTGCTGGCCGGCTTCGGCGGCCTTGATGATGTTGTACATCTCGCGGGCACTGACGTAGTGGAGCTTCCACTCCTTGCCGTCGTTGTAGGTCTTTTGCATGTACTCGTAGGCCTTGCGCATGCTCGAACCCAGCAGGGTGTCGAGATCGTGATCCTGCGTGCCGTGCGTGTGGATCTTGATGAAGATCCACTCCGGCTTGCCTTCGACGTGAATCCCGGTCTCGACCCAGTGGTCGATGCGTTCCGGCGTGACCGCCTGATGCGAGCGCACGTCCGAATTCTCGATGCGTGGAATCAGGCCGAACTTGCGGCTGTGGTTCATGAAGCCCAGGGGGCCCTGGATGATCATCAGATCACCCACCGGCTGGCCGCCCACCTTCACGCGCACGCCCTTGTCATGCGACTTGCACTGGTGGGGGTCGTCGGTGGCGTAGTAGATCTGGTTGATTGTGGACGTCTGGCAGCCGCTGGGGGCGGCCGGCAGCGTGAAGTCGGCGTAACAGCCCTCTTCGCGCAGGATGATCAGCTCGTTGTTCACGCCGCATCCGAAGCCCTCCGGGTGCGAGTTGTCCAACGCCCAGTTGCCGTGGATGAAGGACCAGCGGGCCTGGCCCGTCTTGGGGTCGATCGGCAGGGCGTCGTGGCGTTCGACCAGGATCTGGATGAAGTCGCGCAGGTTCTTGCGCAGACCGGCTTCGGTGTCCTTGTCGTGGTGCAGGTGGATGTCGATCTCGCCAATGCCCATGCGGCACATCTCGACCAACGGATCCAGGTGTTCGGGGCGGTATTCCTCGGACGGGTAGAAGAAGGTGTGGATCGGTGAGCGGCCGTCGGCATCCTTCAGCCCGTCGCACAGCTTGGGGTAGTCTTGGCGCCACCGGGCCACGCGTTGGCACTCGACCTCGTAGGTCGGGCGGTGCCACATCGGCTCGTAGTGGTCGACGAACGCGAACATCACATGCTTGGTGGTTCCCGGGGGCACCGGCGTGGCGGGTTTCCATTCCTTGCGCAGGTGGCTGCCCAGCCAGATGTGGATGTTGCGCTGGCGGATGAAGGCGGCCAGGACGATGGCCGCCACCAACAAGGCGATCAGCAGGAGCAGGGCAAACAGTCCCAAGGGGTTCATGTGGATCGACAAAAGGAAATCAGAGGATGGCCAGCCAATGCAGGCGAACGAAGGTGTAGGCCGCCAGGATGGCCAGCAGGCACGAGATCAGGGTTGGCTTGACCCAGTGCACTTCACGCAGCAGGCGGTAGGGCAAGGAGCCCTTCATGCGGGCGATCGGCTCCCGGGTCCCGACATACCAGCCCGCCATGCCCATGCCCAGCACGAAGAACAATTGCGGCTCGTAGGCGCGAGACAGGAACCAGGCACAGGTGAGGAATCCCACCATCGACGTCATGAGCATCTCGGCCCAGCGGGTCTCCGCGCTGGTGGCCGGCAGCACCTGGGCCACCTTGCTCAATGACTTGAACGGGACCACGATCAACCCCATCCACAGGAAGAAGCCGATCAGGCCGGTTTCGGCAAACGCCAGCACGAACGAGTTGTGGGCCGTCAGCGCGTTGATGTTGGTGAAGTTGTCGAAGCCGATGCCGAACAGCGGGTGCGCGCGGAGCTGCTCGATCCCGATCGACCAGGCCTCGACCCGGTCGCCAGCCGACTGTTCCTGGGAGGAATAGGCCCGGCCCGTCATCGTGCTCACCAGGATGCCAGCCACCGCCAGGAGGCCCATCACGATCATCGTGCGCATCAGCCCCAGGCGCTTGCGGATGCCGAACAGCACCATCGCCCCCAGGCCGAGGATGGCGCCGCGCGATTGGGTCAGAAAAATGCCGTAGCCCATGACCGCCGTTGGCAACAGGATCAGAGCCGTGTTGCGCAGCCAGCGGCGGCGGGCCCACAGCGCCCACAGCATCGGCAGCACCGCCACCATCATCTGCGAGAAGTCGTTGGGGTCGTGCAGCGTGCCCATGCCGCGGATCCGCCACAGGTACCAGCCGGACGTTTCCAGGGCGGGCACCACTTCTTCCGACACGTCCGGGCGTGGCCCGGCGACTTCTTCGGCGTTGTTCTGGTCCAGCAGGGCCGAGCCTTGACGGAAGACCAGGTCCTTTTGATGCCAGCCGGTGTGATACGAGTAGATCGACATCGCGGCGGCACCGGTCATGGCCAGGGCGGCAACCGCGGCCGTGATCTTCAGTCGGCGCAGGTCCGTGACGTTGAACAGCACCATCAGGTACAGGAACATCGACGGCATGAAGGCATTGGCCGCGTAGGCCGCGCCGCCGGCCCAGCCGCTCAACGCGGTCGAAAGGGCCATCACGAACACGAAGGCGCCGATCAGTTTGAAGTTGACAGGTTGCGCGGCCGCCTCCTTGCGGTGGATCGCCTTGAACAGGCTCAGCGTCAGGGTCAGCAGCGACAGGATGAGCATGGGTCGCATCTGGCCCAGCTCGGGGGCGAGCAGCTCGATGGGACGCATGAACGTCAGGACGACGTAGAGCAGAAAGAGGCCAAAGCTCATGAACAGGGAGCGCTAGAGCGCGTCGGGTCGCAGAACAGCCGGGGAGTCGGTTGAGCCCACCAGGGTCCGGGTGCGCATCGTAAGCGCTTGAAAGGCCTGAAAAGCTGGCCCCAGCGGAACCAACGCTTAGTTGGGTGCATTAGTTGCAGGTCTTTCCCCGGAAGCCGGGGGGTGCGGCCAGTGAGCCTGGAGGGAGTTTGCATCGAATCTGGGGTGGCGGGTCCAGGTCTGGGTGTCGACAAATTCGAAGTCCGACAAGCGAAACTGACGCAGTTGCCGGCGGGTCACGGCGCTCCAGTTCTGGTCTGGCTCGCCCTGGATGAACAGGTCGGAACCGATGTCGGCCACGTACAGCCCATAGCGTTGCATGGCCTGGCCCACGGCTTTGGCCTGGGGCGTCCACCACCACGGGATGTCGACGTCGGGACGCAAGCGCAGAACGGCCCCAAACGGGATGCCATCGCTGCGGCTGTCCCCCGCGTGGTGCCGGGCCGGCCAGACGTGGCGGTCCGACAGCACCGAGTCGCGGAACGTCACCCGCAGCGCATGGAGGATCTGTCCGGCGCTGGCTTCGTTGGCCCGCAGCAGCAGCGGTGTGATCGGCAGTCCCGCTGCGTCGGCGGAGGTCCATCCGTCCGGACGCTGGTCCATGCGGTTCAGGTCCCAGGTGGTCGTGGCGTAGGCCTGCCAGCGACCGTCCACATGAAAGGCCCGGTAGGCTTCCCACAGCCGGCAGCTGCCGGTCTCCACCACCAGGACGTGGCGGTCGCCGCAACGGGCCGGATCGTTGCATGCGCCACCTTCGGCCTTGAGCGTGCCCGGTTCCGGGAACGGAAAGCGCCGCAGCAGGGGGTCGACCTGGGAACAATCCGAGGCGATGCGGGGTTGGGTCGTGTCGGCCCCCACGGCGCAGTCGCTCTCCGAAGGCACGCTGGCGGTCTGGTCCCGCTCGTCGCGGTTGTCGAACGTCACCCTTGGCCAGGGTTGCGGAAGCTCCGAACGGGTCACGACATTGATCGGGATGCCGTAATAGCGCGACACGCGGCTCTGGTCTTCCGACTCTCCCCAGTCGGGATGCAACCGGGTGGCGCCTCCGATGGAGAGGATCCAGCGCTGGCTGTCGGGGTGTGTGGGAAAGGCCTGGACGTCGTCGATGCGCTGACGAAAAACCGCTTCCTTGGGAAAGAGCTCGCATCCTCCGCTGTCTTGCAGCGGCTGCCAGTGCTCGGGCAGGTCGTGCAGATACCAGTGTGCATACGCCCAGCCCGCCGTTGCGGCGAGTGCGGTCAACAAGACGCCCGCGAGCGCGGTGCGTGTCCGGGAGGGGCGCTTCATGACAAGACTGGAAATCGTGAGGAGGCCAACGGTACGCCAGCCCGGTCCAGCCCGCACCATACCCGAAAATGTGAGAGAAAGTTACATCTTGCCGGATGCGCGGTCGCCTGCCGTTTGTTGATCGTGATCAGGTGCTCAGGAGACGGAGCATGACGTGACGCAAAGCTCGGGTGGTCGAACAGGAGTCTCATTCCATTCACGTTTCGAGTGATTCCACAGGAGACCCACATGCACGCACTCACCGACTTTTTCTCGACCGACTACGGCCTCATGAGCGCTGTTGTGATCGCCATCACCCTGGGCATGGGCTTGTGGTATGTGCGGTTCTTCATGCAGCAGATTAAGCACGACGCCGAGGCGGCCGCTCGCCAGGCGAAGGGCTGATCGGGCGCCTGCACCGGTTTTGATCAAAATGGCGCTGCGCAATGCAGCGCCAAGACCTCGCCCGTTCGAGGATGAGGAATCGCCAGCGACTGGGCATGCAGCATCAGTCGCGGGGCCGCCTGCCACACGGGTAAAGCTGCGTAAAGTTCGTCGCCCAGAATGGCGTGGCCCATGGCCATCATGTGAACGCGCAGCTGATGCGACCGACCCGTCACAGGGGTGAGTTCCATTTTTGTCCAGCACAGGCCCTGCGGGGTCTGCACGCGTTCCAACGCTCGCCAGCGCGTGAGCGACGGCTTGCCGCTCACCGGGTCCACCTTCTGCCTTGGACGCGCCGGCCAGTCGCAGATCAGCGGCAGGTCCACTTCTCCACAATCGTCCTGCACGTGTCCGACGACCCGGGCCACGTAGGTCTTGCAGGTGGCTCGATCGGCAAAGGCGGCGCTGAGTTGGCGCTGGGCCTGCGGACCCCGGCCGAACACCAGCAGGCCGGAGGTGTCCATGTCCAGCCGGTGCACCACCAAGGCATCGGGGGCGGCTGCGGTCCGGACGCGGCTCCAGGCGCAGTCGCTGCGCTCCGGTCCCCGGCCCGGAACGGACAACAGACCCGATGGCTTGTCGATGGCCACCAGGGACTCGTCCAGGTGAACGAGGCGAAGCGGGTGACTGGCCGATGACGGCGGTTGATAGGGGCGGGTGTGGGGGGCGGACATCGGCACGGGGATGGCAACGGGCGGGCTCGGGAGGGCGCACATGCTCTCACATGCCGCACAATCGACGTTCTCTGAACCGCAGGCCGTTCCCAGGCCCTCGTCTCCATGACCCTGTCCCTGTCTCCCGGACTGGATGCGACCCTTCAGGGTCTGCTGCGCCCCACGGCCCTGCTGGAACTGGCTTTGTTGCTGCTTGCCTTGCTGGGGGCCTGGGCGATCGTGCGATGGCTGGGACGCGGGGGGCGGCTGTCCGACGACTCCATCTGGTTCGGCGGCCATGTGGTGGACGGGGTGCTTTTTCCGTTGCTGGCCTTGGTGCTGACGCACCTGGTCCGGCTGATCCTGAAGGCTTCGGATGTCCCCCTCGGGGTGTTCCGGGTGGCCTTGCCGGTGCTGACTTCGTTGCTGGTGATCCGGTTCGCGGTGCGGGTGCTCAAGGCGGCCTTCCCTCGCTCTGGCCTGATGCGCCTGGTGGAGCGCATCGTGTCCTGGATGGCGTGGGTGGTTGCGGCCCTTTGGGTGACCGACATGCTGCCGATCGTGCTGACCGAGCTGGAAGATTACCGCTGGAAGGTCGGGGCCCACGAGATCAGTCTGCGCACGGCGCTGGAGGGCACGCTGTCGGCGGGTTTTGTGCTGATGGTGTCGCTGTGGGTGTCGGCGGCCATCGAGTCGCGCATCCTCGAGGGGGCCACGGGGGGGCAGCTGTCCCTGCGCAAGGCCGCGGCCAATGCCATCCGGGCGCTGCTGATGTTTGTCGGACTGCTGTTCGGGCTGTCGGCGGTGGGGATCGACCTCACGGCGCTGTCGGTCCTGGGCGGTGCGCTGGGTGTGGGCATCGGTTTTGGCCTGCAGAAGCTGGCGGCCAACTACGTGAGCGGTTTTGTCATCCTGGCCGAGCGCTCCCTGCGCATCGGCGACATGGTGCGCGTGGCCGATTTCGAGGGGCGCATCAGCGACATCACCACCCGCTACACCGTGATCCGTTCCCTGTCCGGGCGCGAGGCCATCGTGCCCAACGAAACGCTCATCACCACGATGGTGGAGAACCTGTCGCTGGCCGACACGCGTGTGCTGGTCAGCACCGTCGTGAACGTGGCCTACGGCACCGACGTGCGTCGGCTGCGGGAGCTCATGGTCGAGACCGTGGCGAAGGTGCCGCGGGTGGCGGCCGAACCGGCCCCGGTGACGCATCTGACGGCCTTCGGGGCCGACGGTCTGGAGCTGAGCACGTATTTCTGGATCCTCGATCCGGAGAATGGTCAGGCCAATGTGCGTGGGCAGGTCAACATGGCCCTGTTGGATCTGTTCGCTGCCGAGGGGGTGGAAATTCCGTTTCCCCAGCGGGTGGTGCATGTTCAGTCCACGCCGGTTCCAGACCCGGGTGTCCCGGTGGACGTCCGGAACTGAGCACCGTCTCAAGCTGCGGACACTGGCAGCCGAAAACACGAAGGAGCGGCCCCCGTCGGGGGGGCCGCCGCGTCGAGTCGGTCCCATGCACGCAGTTTCCCCGTTGCCGCTGAAGTCATCCCCTGCAGGGTTCGCCCGTGCGCGGGCGCAGGGCTTTACCCTGATCGAGGTGATGATCGCCGTGGCCATCGTGGCGTTGCTGGCCTCGGTCGCGATGCCGGCCTATCAGAGCTGGCGCACGCGGGCGCTGTCCCGCCAGACGGCGCAGGAGCTGGCGATGATGTCGGCGATCATCGACCAGTACGCGGCGGACAACGGGGGGCTCTACCCTGCGACGCTTTCAGACGTCGGGCTGTCCACGAAGAAGGACCCCTGGGGGCGGACCTATGTCTACGTGCGCATTTCGGACCATGGAAGTGCGGCGGAACGTCGGCAGGACAAGAACACGAACCCGATCAACCTCGACTACGACCTCTACAGCATCGGTCCGGATGGTTTGACGGCCAAGCAGCTGGACAACGCCAGCAGCGTGGATGACATCGTGCGCGGGCGTGACGGCCGCTTCATCGGCCTGGCCAGCGATTTCTGAACCGTGGCACAGGCTCCCGTACCCGTGGCAATGGAGCGCCGTGCGTGGCTGGGGGTGCTTCGCAGCCCCGTGGGGCGTCGCATCGTGGCGATGTTCGTGCTGGCGGCGGGCTTGCCACTGGCCCTCGCGGGGTGGCTGGGTTACCAGACCTTGACCGGTCTGTGGAATGCCCAGAACACCCAGGCCTTGCACGAGGGCACCCGCCAGGTCGGAGCCCAGCTCCTGGGTCGGCTGCAGGTGGCCGATACCCTGCTGTCCAGTTGGCCCGGGCCGTCCGATGCGGGGGAGATCCGTGGGCTGCCGGGCGTCGACCGCATTTTCCGAGGGGTGTTCTGGATCGATGCATCGGGAGTGGCGCATGCGGGGCGCGGCGACGATGCCCACGATGCACTGTGGCCGATGTGGATCCGCCAGGCGGCGCAACGTCCCGGTGTGGCCGTGGTGCCAGGGGATGGTGGAAGCATGACCCAGCGGGCCTTGCTGTTGCTGCGGCCGATGTCCGGGGCGGCGTCCCCGCAGGTCTGGCTGGCACGGGCGACACCCCAGGGCACCTGGGTGGCCGAGGTGGCGCCACAACACCTCTGGGCGCCTCTTTCCGACGCGGGGGGGCGAGCCCATTGGCGGGTGCTGGATGCGCAGCGCCGACTGCTGGCCCAGGCCGGAGCGTCCGTCCGGGAGATGCACCCGCTGCGTGAGCACCGCTGGACCCTGTTCCTGGGCGGCGAGTTTGGTGCCGGGGACTGGTGGATCGAGCAGCAGACGGCTGCGTCGGAACTGACCGTCGCGGGGCTTCCTCTGGCCGATCAGGCCCTCACGTACGGGGCCATTGTGGTGCTCTTCGTGGGCCTGCTGAGCCTGACCCAGATCCGGCGGACGCTGGCTCCGCTGCAGGCGCTCATCGACGGAACGCAGCGCCTGGCCAATCGCGAACGCGCCGCGCAGGTGCCGGTCCTGGGCGACGACGAGTTCGGTCTCCTGGCCCGCTCGTTCAACCGGATGTCCGGTCGCATCGAGTCCCAGATCCGGTCTTTGGAGGCCTTGGGTGGCATCGACCGTGCGATCGTGTCGGGTCAGGCCTTGCCTGAGGTGCTGGACCTGTTGCTGCAACAGGTGGTGGCCCGCACCGGGGCCCGCCTGGCCGCCGTGGTCCGGGTGCCGGATCGGAGCGACTTGGGGCGTGGTGCGAGCTGGCGTCGGCAGACCTTGCTGATGCAGTGGCGACGCGCCCCGGACGAGGAGGGCGTGCGCGGGCATCGGGGGCTGGAGCCCTGTTTGCTGGAGGAGGCCGATCGCCCGGTGTGGTCGGCCTTGCACGAGCCGTTGAGTTGGCCGCCTGCCGAAGCGTCGGCCATGGGCTGGCAACATCGCTTGCCAGGGGGGGCTGGACTGAGCTGGTGGGCCTGCCCGGCCCGGTGGAGCGAGGGTGGGCGAGCCTTGCTGCTGCTGGGCTTTGACGAAACGCCCAGTGCGCGTCGGCAGCACGAGGCCTCGGATTTGCGAGACCGCCTGTCGGTGGCCCTGGCCGCCCACGAGCGCGAACAGACCCTGCACTGGCGCGCCCAGCACGACGACCTGACGGGACTGCTCAATCGTCACGGCCTGAGCGAGCAGATGAACCTGTGTCTGTCGGCCCCCCAGCCGCCGATGCCGTTGGCCCTGATGTTTGTGGACCTGGATCACTTCAAGGACGTGAACGACACCCTGGGTCACGAGATGGGAGACCGCCTCCTGCAACAGGCCGCCGAGCGGGTGGTGGCGGTGGTGCCCTCGCGCGCGATCGTGGCGCGGGCCGGCGGAGACGAGTTCGTGATCGCCTTGCCCACCACGGACGAGGAGGCGGCCGCTGATGTGGCGCGTCGGTTGTGCGAGCGTCTGGCGGTGCCGTTCCAGTGCAGCGGACACACCTTGCACCTCGGGGCCAGTGTGGGCATCGCCGTGGCCCCGCAGCACGGGCGGGACCGGGCCACGCTGATGCGGCATGCCGACATGGCGATGTACCAGGCCAAGCAGGCCGGGCGTGGGCGCAGTGCCGTGTTTGCCGAAACCTTGGATCACGACATGAGCGAGCGCTCGCGCCTGCTGGCCGACCTGCGCCGGGCGGTCGAAACCGCCGGGGAGATCGTGCTGCATTACCAGCCGCGGGTGGACGCCCGGGACGGCACGATCCGCTCGGCCGAGGCCCTGGTGCGCTGGCAGCATCCGGAGCTGGGACTGCTTGCGCCAGGACGGTTCATTGCGCTGGCCGAAGAGAGCGATCTGATTGACGTGCTGGGCTTGTGCGTGCTGCGTCTGGCCTGCGCCCAGATGGCGCGTTGGCGGGCCGAGGGGGTGGGGCTGGAGCGGGTGTCCGTCAACGTGTCGCCGCGGCAACTCGCCTCGGGGCGGCTGGTGGATGACGTGGAGCAGGCCCTGGCGGACCACGGGCTGGATGCACAGGCACTGGAGCTGGAAATCACCGAGAGCCTGCTGGTGGGTGACGCCCAGCCGGCCTGCGACCAACTGCAGCGCCTGCGGGACCGGGGGGTGCTGATCGCCCTGGATGACTTCGGCACCGGTTATTCGTCGCTGGCCACGCTGCGCACGCTGCCGGTGGATGTCATGAAGGTCGACCGGGCGTTCGTGAAGGACCTGGGCCAGGATGAATCGGCCCTGGCCGTCACGCGGACCATCCTCACGTTGGCCCGTTCTTTGAACAAGCACACGGTGGCCGAAGGCATGGAAACCGCCGAGCAGGCGCGCTTGCTGCAGGATCTCGGCGTGGACGAGATGCAGGGGTTCTGGTTCAGCAAGCCGGTGCCGCCCGAGGTCCTGGCCGCCATGCCGGCGGTGGGACAGGCCGGGGTGGGCACACAACCGGTCCCGGCCCGAGCGGGGCGTGAACAGAGGGTGGTCCAGCCGGCCTGAGTGCGCTTGGCCGAGGCTCGGCCCGGCCGGGCGTCGCATTCCAGGCACATCCGGATCCTTCGACGTCTCCAGGCCCGCCCCGTCATGGCAGGGTCACGGCCGGTGCGGAGCATCGGCGCATGCATCCAGAGCACCTCCCCGAAACCGTCCCGGGTGGACGCCAGGTCCCGATCGGGTTGTTGACCCCCCCTGCGGCTGTGTCCGGGGAGGACGACAGATCCGAACCGTCCGCGCAGAGTTTGACCGTGCGCGCCGCCTTCATCTCCGACGTGCACTTGGGCACACCCGGGTGCCAGGCCGAGGCGCTGCTGGACTTCCTGCGCTGTGTCGAATGCGAGGTGCTCTACCTGGTGGGGGACATCGTGGACGGCTGGCAGCTCCGGCGCCGCTGGTACTGGCCGCAGGCGCACAACGATGTCGTGCAGAAGGTGCTGCGCAAAGCCCGCAAGGGCACGCGTGTGGTACTGGTGCCGGGCAATCACGACGAATTCGCGCGGCGCTACGTGGGACACAGCTTTGGCGGCATCGAGGTCGTGGAGGACTGCGTGCACCAAACCGTCGACGGCCGCCGCCTGTGGGTGCTGCATGGCGACCTGTTCGACGGGGTCGTGCAGTGCGCGAATTGGCTGGCCCACCTCGGCGACGGGCTGTACCAGTTCACGCTGCGTCTGAACCAGTGGCTGAATTCGGCGCGGGCGCGCCTGGGACTGCCCTACTGGTCACTGTCACGTTACCTCAAGCTCAAGGTCAAGCGGGCGGTCAGCTTCATCGGGGACTTCGAGACGGCGGTGATCCGCGAGGCCCGGCGCCGCCAGTATGACGGGGTGGTCTGTGGCCACATCCACCATGCCGAACTGCGGGAGGTGGATGGCCTGATCTACGCCAACGACGGCGACTGGGTCGAAAGCCTGACCACCTTGGTCGAACACCCGGATGGCCGGCTGGAGGTGATCGAGTGGTCGGAAGTCATGCGCCTGCGCCGGGCGGATGCGTGCCGGGGCATTCCTTCCCATGCGGCGGTGCCGGCCGGGGCGGGGGTGGCCACCGCCGTGGCCAAGACCTCGATGGTGGACGCGGGCCGGGCGCTGTTGGGTTGAGCGGACTCAGGCGGGGGAGGTCTCGACCGCGACGGGTTTTTCGGCGATGGGTTGAAGCGCGTCCACAAACTGGCGTGACGCGGCGGCCCAGGTATAGCGCTCCGCGAAACGGCGCACCTGCTCGCGGTCACAGTCCAGGGCTTTCAGGCAGGCCGACCGCAGATCGGTATTGAGCACGCCGCCCTGGCCGCTCGGGCCGACCACGTCGATGGGCCCGGTGGCCGGCAAGGCGGCCACCGGCGTGCCGCAGGCCATCGACTCGATCAGCACGAGGCCGAAGGTGTCGGTCTCGCTGGGGAACACCATCACGTCGGCGCTGCGGTACAGCTCGGCCAGTTCCGGTCCGGCCAGCACGCCGAACCAGCGCACGCCCGGGTACTGTCGCTTCAGTCGCTCTTCCTCCGGTCCTGCGCCGGCCACCCACTTTTCCCCAGGCAGGTCGAGTTTCAGGAATGCATCGATGTTCTTTTCCACGGCCAGTCGCCCGACATAGAGGAACACGGGTCCTGGTCGCTCCGGCCTGGGCAGGGTGGGGCCTGCGGGGTGGAACCGTTCGAGGTTCACTCCGCGGCTCCAGAGGGTGGGCCACTGATACCCGTGCCGGCGGAGTTCCTCGGCCATGTGCTCGGTGGGCACTAGGGTGGCCCGCCCGGCGTTGTGAAATCGACGCAGCAGGGCGTGGCTCCAGGCGGTCGGAATGCGGGTGCGCAGGTGCACGTATTCGGGGAAGCGGCTGTGGTAGGCCGTGGTGAACGGCCACCTCCGTCGCAGGGCCACCGAGCGTGCGGCCCAACCGAGCGGACCTTCGGTGGCGATGTGCAGGCAGTCGGGGGCCGTGTCATCGAGGACCCGGGCCATCTGCCGGGGCGTCACGGCGGCCAGGCGGATGTCGGGGTACGTCGGACAAGGCACGCTGCGAAAGCCCTGGGGCGAGATGAACACGACCTCGTGGCCGAGCTGGGTCAGTTCGTGGCGGGTCATCTTCAGCGTGCGAACGACGCCATTGACCTGGGGCTCCCAGGCGTCGGTGACCAGGGCAATCTTCATGGCAGGTCCTTGCAGGTGGGCAGTGCCGGGGTGTGGTGGGGGGAGGGCGTGGGCCGTTGACGCAGCCAGCGGTGTCTCAAGGCAATCAGGCACATCGCGGCGGCGGTCAGTGCTCCGGCGAGGGTCACGAGCCGGTCCAGCGCCATGTCTTCGCGCAGCGCCAGGGTGTAGGCGCCGACCATCAGCAGCACGCTGGCGTTTTCGTTGAAGTTCTGCACGGCCACTGAGCGTCCGGCGCTCAGCAGCACACAGCCGCGGTGTTGGAGCAAGGCATTCATTGGCACGACGAAGAGCCCACCCAAGACGCCCGCCGCGCACAGCACCCCCGCGGCCGAGGCCCAGTCGGTGACGGTGTTGAGCTGCCACACGGTCAAGCCGAGCAACACCCCCAGGCCCAGCACCCGCGGCGCCTGTTCCAACGCCACCCAGCGACCCGCCAGTGCTGCCCCCACCACCACGCCCACGGCGGACAGTCCTTGCAGATAGGCCGCTTCGGACAGGTCCAGTCCCAACTGGAGCTCGGCCCAGCGCAGCACCAGCAGTTGCAGCGTGGCGCCGATGCCCCAGAACAAGGTGGTCGTGGCCAGCGAGATTTGGCCCAGGGGGTCTTGCCACAGGCGGGTGTTGTCGCGGGCAAAAGCCGTGAATTGCTGCGACAGCGGCGGGAGCGGCCGGAGCGGCACACCGCTGTGGGGCAGGCCGATGTTGAGCAGGGCGGCCAGGCCGTACAGGCCGAGCAAGACGCCAAATGCCAGATCAAAGGGCGACAGGACCGAGTGCCCGGCGGTGTGTGCGGCCAGGGTGTCGCTGCACAGGACGCCACCGAGCAGGGTGCCCAGCAGGATGGACAGCACGGTGGTGACTTCGATCCAGCCGTTGGCGGCCACCAGGCGGCGGGCGGGCACCAGCTCGGTCACCAGGCCGTATTTGGCGGGAGAGTAGACCGCGGCGCCCGCACCGGCCACGCAAAAGCACGCCAGCACCGGAGCGCCCAGTGCCATGGCGGCGCACGACAGCGCCTTCACCGCGTTGGCCAGGCCCATCACCCGGGCCTTCGGCCAGCGGTCGGCCAGGGGGCCAGCCACCGGGGCCAGCACCACGTAGGACAACGTGAAGAGCAGTTTCAGGAGGGGCAACCACCAAGCCGGTCCGCCGGTGGCTGTGACCTGGGCGATGGCCACAAGCAGCAGGGCGTTGTCGGCCAGGCCGGACGTGAACTGCGCCGCCATCAGGCGGGTCAGGCCACGGGCGCGCTCAGTGGGCACGGCGGGCCTTTGCCGGCGGCGTGCGCGAGTCGAAGCGAGGGGGCGAAACCGGGGAACGGGGCATGAAACCGCGGGCGTGGGGAGTGCCGCGATTGTTCGAGCCCTCGGTGAAGGTGTGATGACGACCGGAGGCGGGGGGGCCGGCGGGGATCAGGCCGGGCGGCGGGCCTCTTCGGCGAGGGCCGCGTTCACGCAGGCGTTGCACACGCAGGCCGTGCCACGCATCGGCTGCGCGATGCGCGCCAGCAAGGATGCCGGGATCCGGGTGTGCGTGCACCAGCACGGGGTGTCGAAGGTGCCGGTTTGGGCGGGGGCACAGGCGTTGGGTCCGCCGCACAGGGGGCAGCGATCGTTTGGCAGTGGCTGGGTCAGGGAGGCGGTCATGGCGAGGCGGTTCCGGGATGGGCGGGGCCGAGGGGCACCGGCACGTGGAAAAACAGAACGCCGCACCCGACGGAGGGTCGGGGTGCGGCGCCAGGCGTTGACCGGGTGGGAAGGCGCCTCAGGGGCCCCCTCCGCCGATGCGGGTGATCAGGCCACCGTGACCGGGATCTTGCCGATCTTGGCCGCCCAAGTCTTCGGGCCTTCGATGTGCGCGCTGGTGCCGCCGGCGTCCACCGCCACCGTCACCGGCATGTCCACCACGTCGAACTCGTAGATGGCTTCCATGCCCAGGTCGGCAAAGCCCACCACCTTGGCGGTCTTGATGGCCTTGGA